>ENA-ORDP01000027-ORDP01000027.1-marine-sediment-metagenome-genome-assembly--contig:-NODE-27-length-80615-cov-4.281169_pt1 | contig 80615 bp, 77 predicted proteins | sample MGYA00248627_ERZ508539 | MGnify/ENA primary metagenome ERZ508539 (study PRJEB26208, sample SAMN05571518) | marine sediment metagenome | biome: deep sea; feature: Hydrothermal vent; material...
GCATGGCGCCTTTTACAGCCGATTGTAGCAGAAATGGATTTTTAGAGGTTCCCTTGTGTTTACCCGCCTTACAAAGTGTTGACATATGGGGCGTAGTTGTGGAGAATTACTGGTTCAGACCTATCTATTCCCCGGTAGCTCAGTTGGTAGAGCAGGTGGCTGTTAACCACCTTGTCGGCGGTTCGAATCCGTCCCGGGGAGCCAATTTAGTCACAATTTCAGCTAGTTACGATCAGCAAGAAGGCGGGAAAGGGGCTTGCGTTTTACTGTAAAGCGGCTATCGCGGCTGTCGCTAGAGGGAAAGGGAAGTTACGCCTCTCCATATTTTCATCAGGCGCTGTCTATTATCGCGTTCAGGGTCGCGCTTGGCCGCATCGCTTTTGATGTCTTCTCCCGATCTGGGAGGTAGTAGCCGCCGATATCGACAGGCGCGCCCTGGGCTGAATCCAGCTCTTCTATAATCTTCGCCTCGTTATCTGAAAGCTCCCCGGCTATTTTGCCAAAGCGCGCCCCCATATCCTTATCCTCGGTCTGCCCGGCCAGAGCCTCCGCCCAGTATAACGCCAAATAAAAATGGCTTCCGCGATTGTCCCGCTCGTTGACCTTCCGGGAAGGCGATTTGTCGCTGTCTAGAAACTTGCTATTGGCTTTACCCAGCGTCCTGGATAAAATTCTGGCCTTTTCATTCCCGGTTACATTGGCAAAATGCTCCAACGACTCGGCAAGGGCCAAAAATTCACCGAGAGAATCCCACCGCAGATGGCCTTCTTCAAGAAACTGCTGGACATGTTTTGGCGCCGACCCGCCCGCGCCTGTCTCGAAAAGCCCGCCGCCATTCATCAGGGGAACGATTGAGAGCATCTTCGCGCTGGTTCCCAGCTCAAGGATCGGGAAAAGGTCGGTGTTGTAGTCTCTAAGCACGTTACCGGTCACTGAAATGGTGTCTTTACCATCCCGCATTCTGTCAAAAGACAATTTCGCCGCAGGCTCCACAGCCATAATATCGATTTCTAAACCCTCCGTATCGTGATCCGGCAGATATTTATCCACTTTTTTGATTAACTCGGCGTCGTGCGCTCTTGTTTTGTCGAGCCAGAAAACAGCCGGAGCTCCCGTCGCTCTCGCCCTTGTCACGGCTAACTTTACCCAGTCCTGGATCGGCGCGTCTTTGACCATGCACATTCTCCAGATATCACCCTCTTGCACCTGGCTCTCAACTAGTGTGGCTCCCGAAGAGTCTACAACGCGAATCGTCCCGTCTCCGGGGGCTTCGAAAGTGGTGGCGTGCGAGCCATACTCTTCAGCTTTTTGCGCCATAAGACCAACGTTCGGAACGGTTCCCATAGTCGCCGGGTCGAAAGCGCCGTTTTCTATACAGTTATCAATGGCCGCCTGATACAGGCCGGAATAGCAATGGTCGGGAATAATGAACTTTGTGTCATGCTGTTTGCCGTCCGGGCCCCACATTTGCCCGGAGGCGCGAATCGCGGCGGGCATGGAGGCGTCTATGATCACATCGCTTGGGACATGCAGGTTTGTGATCCCCTTGCCGGAGTCTACCATCGCGATAGCGGGACGGATCTTGTAAACTTGCTGGATATCAGCTTCGATCTGGGCCCGCTTATCGTCCGGCAAACTTTTGATTTTGGCGTACAGGTCGCCCAGGCCGTTATTTGAGTTGACGCCAAGCTCGGACAGAGCGGACGAGTGTTTTTCAAAAACGTCTTTGAAAAAAACCTCAACGGCGTGGCCGAAAATTACAGGATCGGAGACCTTCATCATTGTGGCTTTCATGTGCAAAGAGAACAAAACGCCTTTAGCTTTGGCGTCTTCAATCTGCTCGTCGATGAATTTTCTCAGTCCGTTTTTACTCATGAAGGTCGCGTCGATGACTTCACCTGCCTGAAGCGGGAGCTTCTCCTTTAGAGCCGTAGCGCTCCCATCCTCATCGACAAACTCTATTTTGGCGTCCGTGGCCTCGCCCATAGTTACTGATTTCTCGTTAGAGCGAAAATCGCCGCTCGACATGGTAGCGACATGAGATTTAGAAGCGGGGCTCCATTCGCCCATCGAATGCGGGTTATTTTTCGCGTACTGCTTTACAGCGTCCGCCGCTCTACGATCAGAATTTCCTTCCCTTAATACAGGGTTTACAGCGCTTCCAAGAACTTTGGCGTATTTCGCCTGAACATCTTTTTCCTCATCGCTCCTGGGGTCTTCGGGATAGTCTGGCAGATCGTAACCTTTCCCCTGTAATTCCTTGATAGCGGTATTTAGCTGAGGAATTGAAGCGCTGACATTCGGTAGCTTGATGATGTTGGCCTCCGGTGTTTTCGCCAAAGCGCCCAGTTCGGCCAGAGCGTCGGGCGTTCTTTGACTCTCGTCAAGGTTTTCTGAAAGGTTGGCGATAATCCTGCCTGAAAGAGAGATATCCTTTGTCTCAACTTCAACGCCCGTTCCCTTCGTGAACGCCCGGATAATGGGAAGCAAAGAGTAGGTCGCCAGCGCGGGGGCTTCATCAACTGCCGTATAGATAATTTTTTCTGCCATTGTTTTTCCTCACCTGCTTTTTCTTTCGTTACAAATCCTGACAAGCCGCCAACCAGATTATCAGCCGTCTCGATTTTATTCGATATGCCTGCGTCTTCTCTCCCACAAAATTTCCTTTGCCTGATTGACGCAGGAAAAAGAACTAATATTTATACACCCATACCTTTAATAAGTCCAAACTGTATGTATTGGCTCACCTGTTTCTAAATTAGTGATAGTTATACATGGTATCAGACTGCCCGATCTAGTTTCGAAATTGTTCGCCATGGTCTCTCGATAACATGCCGATCCTTGCAAACGCCTTTGATGATTTGGTCCGGGCCCGTCGTCCTTGACGGCGGCTGATCTATTTTCTTGAATAGAGTTTAAACGCCGAAAGATATTTGGCATAGGCCTCCATGAACCCGAAATCACGGGCGGCCCACGCCCTTTCACCAAGCAAATCCGCCATCCCCGAAAAATATCGCAAAATATTTTTTGCGATTTTCAAGCCTTCTTCATCCTGGTCCGCTTCCGATATTTCGAGCCACGCTTTTGCGATTATGGAGTTCAAACCCAGCAGATACTCCATGCTGGGCAGATCGGCCAAAGAGCCTTCTTTGTAAATCCCAAGTTTCGCGTCGAAAAATTTCGCTCGCGCATAACCGAGAGTTTCCCTGGCGAGGCGAAGATGTTCAGGTTTTTTGAATATTTTGTACGATTTGGCGAACAGCAAGGCAAGATTCGCGTGGTCGGCCAGTGTGCCTTTTATAAACCACTTCTTCTCATCAGGCAGGTAATAATGATATACATTGTTTTCCCTGCCCATCATATCGGCCAGAAACTGGATAGACCGCCTTGTTTCATCAGCGAGCCTGTCATTGCGCGTGTATTGCGATGTGTCCAGAAGGCGCCCCATCGATATTGACAAAGTGTCCACAAACACTTTTCTTATGACATCCGGTTTTTCGGTTTTCTCCCGGCGGCCGGCTGGCAAACGGTAGTACGAAGTGTCGGCGATCTGAAAACTTAAAAACGCTCCAGCGTCATTATCGAACAGATTGGACGACAGGTAACCGGCTGTTCCCCTGGCGGCGTCCGACAGGGCGCCGGAAGGGCTCAAGGCGTTGGCTTTTAGAAGCAGTAACAGGGCGGAGGAATTTACATCCAGCATCTTCTCGTAATGTGGAACGCGCCAGTCATGGGTTTCGGCGTACCGGAAAAAACCTCCCTCCACAGGATCGTAAATGGCGCCGACCGCTTTTTCGAGCGTCTTATCGATCATTTCAGTAAATTCGTTTTTCTTACCTTTGGCGTTGTCTATAAAGTAGAGGAAAGTTTCGGGAAGAAGATATTTCTTGCCGGCGCCCAGGCCATACTCCTCCGTGTCGAAATTTTCCTGAAATATCTCTCGATAAACAGCGTCGATCTCCCTGATGGCGTCCGCGCTGAATCGTGACGGCGGGGAATAGGAAAACAGAGCCTTATCTTTGATCGCGTCGTCCTGTTTCCCGCTCGCCACTTTTTTATTGAGAGTTTTTAGTAGCCCAAGAAAATCTCCGGCGTCTAGAACTCCGCCATATTTACGTAATATCGAGCCGTCAGGATTTAAAAACACAATGTAAGGAAGTGTCTTGGCCTGGTACCTTGCGATCAAATCTCTGCGCGCGTCCGCGTCTATGAACACGTTTATGAAATTTTCGTTCAGGTATGAATATACTTTTTCAGATGACAGGGCCCCTTCCTCGAAAACGTGGCACCAGTGGCACCAAACGGCTGAAACAAGCATAAAAACCGGCTTGTTCCGCTCTTTGGCCAGCGCGAAAGTCTCCGCCTGATACTCCAGGAACTTTACAGAGAGTTTTTTATGAGTGTAGGCGGAGGCGCCCTGCCAGCCCGCCAAAACTAAAACGAGAATAACTGCTGATAATCGCGACGCCATCATGGCATACGAATTTACATTCATGGTCTAGTCCTGTAATTTGTATCTAAAGGTATCCTATCGTCCTTTGCAAGAACCAGATCATTCCGGTAAGTCCCATGGTGACAGAAGACCATCGCAGGAAGACCGGCGTCCAGGAGTACCGCCTGAGGTAAGTCAGGATCGCAAAAAAGAATACGACAATTATAACCTGCCCGGCCTCTATACCGGCGTTAAATGAAAAAAGCGCCAACAGTAGCTCGTTTTTCGATACCGTCACTCCTTTTAGCACATCCACAAATCCCAGCCCGTGAATGAGGCCGAAAAAAAGAACGAGGAGCCACCGTTTCCCCGGTATACTTTTTGAGAAATAATTTTCAAAGGCGACATAAACTATGGTCAGCGCGATAAGCGGCTCTACTATATTGGTTGACAGTGAAATGACGCCCATGTAGGCCAGCCCAAGCGTAACGCTGTGCGCCACAGTAAAAGAGGTCACTATCTTTATGGTTTCGATAAGGGATGGGGCGAAAAGGATGACGCATAAAAGAAACAATATATGATCGTAACCTCCCAGGATATGCTGAACGCCCAGCTGGAAATAACTGTAGACCTTCGAGAAAATCGAAAAAACGCTTGAACGAACGTCACTTGTTTTAAACAGATGATTGCTCTGGGTGAGGATGGTCTCGGAAATTGGCTCTCTTGGGTTGGAATACCCGGCCAGTCTGAAAAACTGGATATGTTTCTGGTCGATATCATAAAAAAGAGCGCTCGACAGCCTGAGGTCATTGATTGGCTCGTGGCAGTCGAACACCAGGTGGATTATAAAGTTCCCGCTGGGTTGCGGCGCCGGGGCGTCAAAGGAGATGATCTGGCATTCATGGCTGGAGGTCGAGACATGTAGCCTGCTGGTGATATATTGTGTGATACGTTTTTCTTCAATTAAGCCGACCTGCTCCATGGCGACCCGCATGATGGAGGGGACGTTCAGGAAATAGTCCAGCCTGCTCCCTCTGACCGTTGCGATCACATTGCTGACGCTTCCTATGCTGTCGTGCGAATATGAGGGCGAAGCCGGAAACAACGCACAGCTAAAAGCCAGAAGCGCCGCAAACCGCCTGAAGAAAGCCGCCGCCATAAAAGGCCCTGTCGGCGCCATCGCTTTCGATCCGGCCATTCGGTTTCCCGCTTAAGAGGCCAGCGTCCCGGCTTTCATGTGTGAGATACAGCGTAAATAAAAAAACCGTTTCATTTGGCCAGCGAGCGGACGTATATTATCGCTTTCCATATCTGATCGTCTTTGAGGGCCAGCTGGAAAGGCGGCATCTCGAATTGGCCGACCCTGACTTTCCAGAACCACGCCCCATCGGTCTCTTCCATAGTAATACCTTTATCCGAAAAGTCCGGCAACTCTATCTGCAGGCTTCCGGCGGACGCGCCATCACCTTTACCGGACGGGCCGTGGCATTTCATGCAATTTTTTTTATAGACCTTCTTCCCCTCCGCCAAAGCTCCTTTATCGGAAAGGAAAGGATTTTTCTGGCCCACAACTTCGTCTGGCGCAAACCAGCCGTTATGAATAGCCTCGGCGTTATCTAACAGCGTAAAGGCGAACAGGGCGAATATCGCCGCTATCATGACATTTTTCATTAATTGTTTCTCCTTAAAACATCCAGACCCGTTCTTGAGATAAACGTTGAAAGACGATACGCCCTCAAAATTTGATATTTTTGATTACCTCGGAGCTCTCATCCCTTATGTTGGTAAATACGATTTTAAGCGGCGCTTCTTTATCCGCCCTCATCTTGAACCTTATCAACGGATCGGGGCTTGTCGCAGAAGTCATTTGATACTCCGTGATTGTTTGATCGCCGTAAATCACATCCATTTTCCTGAGAAAAACAGCCTCTTTATCCCTGGCGAATATCTGCTTCTCCTCATCGACAATCTTAAGTCCGGTAATAGACGGATACCTGATTTTTACCCTCACCTCGATAATTTCGCCCTTTTTTATTTTGCGGGGGAGCCTCATTTTGGGTTTCCCCATCTTTATTTTTTTCGCCACTACATATCCTCCCTTATGGTCATTATTTGATTTTTACGCGGCCATCCAGCCTGGGCGCGATAACTTTTTTCTTCTCTATATACTTGATCAGCTCCTCGACGGCGACCTTCCTTGTGTTGACGACTTTCTCGGCGCTCGGGGCGTTGTACATCTGCGTATTGGCCGAGACAACCGTGTATTTTTTCTCAGAATCGAATGGCGCGCCGCCTACAGCCAGCATTTTAATGCGCTTGCCAAACCCTTTTGTCTCGTCGATCAATAACTTCATCCCGGAAAATCGTATTAAATCCCCGCCGAGCTGGGCGTAAGGATCGGAGTCGAGGACGTTGTCCAACGCCGCCTCCAGGATCGATCTTAAATTGCTCCCTTTAATGGAAAACGTAATTAAAGGCTCCTGCGTAGGAACCATTCCGTAAACATCCTCCACGGTAATCGCCCCTGGCAGTATCGTTAGTCCGAACCTCCAGGCGGGCGCCAGCGCCACGTCTGTCTTGCTCATATCGCGGTATGCGTCCGTTATAAAATTATCCATCGTGCTCTCGTACGTATCTCTGCGAAAAAGCATGGTTTTGGTTTCGCCGATTATACGGCTCAATTTCTTTTTATACGGAGCGTACATATCATCGATCAGTTTTTTTATTTTAGGATCGGGTGTTATATCCTTTGATACGACACGGATTATTTCGTGGTCGTACCCCACCACTTTCCCGTCTTTTATCTTAAGGTCGAGTTTCCCAAGAAACTTGCCGTGAGAGCCGGCCTGAACCACAATCGTATTATTAATCACCGGAGGCTTGTGGACGTTGTCGTGGGTGTGCGCGCCTATGATAACGTCTATCCCGTCCACTCTGGAGGCGTATTTCTGATCTACTTTGTAACCCATATGCGAAAGAACAATAACCAGATCCGGTTTGTCGTCAGCTCTGATATCTTTAATCAGTTTTCTGATTTCGTCCTCGCGAAGCCCGAAACTCCACCCTTTCGTATATTCCCTGTTGCCGGTTTTAGCCGTCCACTGGTACGCTATCCCGATCACGGCCACCTTGAGGCCGTTTATTTTTTTAATAATGTATTGAGGCATGGCCGGGTCGCCCCATTCCATATCGTACATATTGGCCGCCAGCACCGGAAAGTCGGCCTCTTTAACACGTTTTAAAAACTCTTCTTTGGGATAGAGAAAATCGACGTTGCCTGGCGTCATCGCGTCGTATTTTAAAGCATTCATCACTTTTACAATCGCCGCTCCTTTGGTAAACAGCGCAACCCCAGTGCCATGCCAGGTGTCGCCTGCGTCCAACAGCAACGTTCTTTCGGGAGCCTGGCTCCTGTATTTGTTAATCAACGCGGCCACATACGCCCAGCCGCCTATCTTCCCCTCTTTTTTCGCCTGTTGAAGATAGTCCTTCTCGAAAGGCTCGCGGTGGTAAAGAGGGACAAGGTATCCGTGCGTGTCGTTTGTCCACAGAATACGCAGGTTAGCGGATTCACTGTTTTTCCCCGAAGCCAAAACGCCTGGAACAGATAGCCACCATACGGCAAAAAGCGAAGTCGCCAGAATCAGTACTGCGGGGAGAAGCCTCCCCTGTCTTGACATCCGCATTAATCAGTATTCTATTGTCAGCATCCGCCGACGGTGACTTTCACCGTAGCCTTGCTCAGCCAGCGGCTATGCTTGTTGCACTTCATCACCGCCATGATCGTGTTCGTTCCGCTTATGGCGCGGATTTGAGAGGAGAAATAAACTGTGCCGTTGGCCGGTGTAAAATTGATTTTCCCCTTGTGGACTATCGGATCGCCAAAATTCAATATTTCAACGCTCTCGATGTAATGATCTTTTTCCATGGGATGATCCGAGACCACATAAAAAGGTATGACGGAGCCGTCTTCGGCTATGATCGGCATTTTTAAAGTGGGAACATGGAGCTTCTCGAACTTGGTCAGGTTTTTTACGTCTTTGGGTTCGTGAATCAGGTCGGGATTCATTGAATAGCCTTCAATAACCTCATACTTGACCTCCGCTCCAGCTTTGCCGGGCGTAAAAACCACGTTCATGGGCAAAGCCGACGCCAACAGCGCGGCGGCCCCGGTTTTGGTGGAATATTTAAGAAAGTTTCGCCTGTTAAAATCACCCATTAATAACTTCCTCTCATTAGTTATGCTTCTTATGCTTACAGGTTACAAAAAACCGGCTGAAAGAAACAGCTATTCATTCCAGCCGGTTTTCAGGTTCGCGTTTATTCGGCTTTGGGAACCCAGCGGACTCCGTTATTGCCAAAACCTACTTCCACCGTCTTGATTACTTCCATCTTGTCCACGTCGAAAAAGACAGCCTCGTTCGAGCGTTTGCACGTCGCCAAACCTATCTTCCCGTCCGGCCTGAAGCGGATGTTGTGAGAGCCAAGCGGCGTATCCATCTCCTTTATCAGCTTGTCGTGCTTTGTGTCTATCACACTAATAAACGTATCTTTTTCGTTGGCCCCGAAGGCGATGTCATCCCTGCCAACAGGGAAATACAAAGCGTTAGCCTGCTTGCCTCCCGGTATCCGGGTAAGTATCTTTGCGGTATTAAGGTCGATAACAACATACTCGTTTGACTTGTAAAGACCGACATAGACCTTCGCCTGCGTGGGATGGAACGATATATTGCTGGGCTGTCCGCCGGTGTCAACGGTAGCCCGCAACTTCATCTTGTCGACATCGATGAAATAAACCTTGCCGACTCTCCGGCCCGCCGCGACTATGGTTTTGCCGTCTTTAGACATGCTCATGCCCTTAAGCCCCTGGGCCTCTGTAATCGATTTGATCATTTTCCGGGACTTGATATCGAATACGTCGATAGAGCCTTTAATCCCTTTCTTTTTATTCCAGCCCTGGTTGGCGACAAATACACGTTTGCCGTCATGGGTGATGTTGATATCGCGCGTTTGCACGCCGGTTGTTTTTACTACAGCGAGGACTTTGTGATTCTTGGTGTCGATGAACGTGATAACGCCTTTCTTCTTATCTTTGACGTTACCCCAGATGGCCAGGTCCTCCGTCGGGCTAAAAGCGCCGTGGAGCGGGCCTTTGCCACCTGTGTTGAATCTGGCTACTATCTTGAAAGTTTTGGTGTCGACAACCCAGAACGCGTCCGATTTTTTGGAGTTGTTGGATACATAAAAATATTTCGCGCCCGGCACGACCCATCCGTGATGAGGCCGCACGTTCTTCTGAATCCAGTCTTCTGTTTTCTTGTCGATAGTTTTCCCGGCCTTTTTCATCAGATCTTTTTCGTAACCCCAGAAATCTATCTGGGCCACTTTTTCCATCGTCGTATCGTCCCAGACGCTTACGTAACCTGAATTCTGACCGCAAACCCAAAAATATCCTTTTTTCCCCTGAACCTTGTTCCATTCCACAGGCCAACTCATCTGCGGATCCAGGTGGAGCTTGTTCTGGACTTTAGGGCCACCGGCGCCGGCGCTACCGCCTGCGGTCTGGCAGGCAGACACCGTGAAAAGCAAAAACACAACGCTTATGTAAGCAATCAATCTTTGTTTCAACATAAACACACTCCCCCTGTTACATTAGTTTTATATTTACATGATCGCCCGGCTGACCGCTTTCATATGCGCTCAACCACGGCTAAACCTAAACTCTTCAGCCTGCGCGGATTCTACCTTCCACGCAAAGCTTAATCCCTAAAATTAACCTCCGTATGATCGGGCAAACACCATTGACTTAAGCAAATGCTATGCCTGTTCACTGCCTGAAGAAATCTTATTGATAATCTTGATCTTATGGCAAAACAGCTTTTGCTTTCATTTAATATATTCGCAACAATACGAATATCTTACGATTTTTCATCGTCATTTATTTAACTTTGCTATGGCGCTGGTAGGATAGCATATCTTTTATTTTGAAAAAGCATTCAATAAACACGTCTCCCAGATATTGTAACTATCAGTAATAAAATCGGTTATATGCAATAGCTAAAGGCTTCCTCAAGTTTTCGCCGTAAGCGCTTTTAAACTATATGCGGATATTCGCAGTTTTGCCAGCCAGCGTTATCCGGTTTCGCAATATCGCGAGAATCGGAAATGGGGTAATGGATGGCTACCGAGGTCATTAAAACAGGATATGGGCGGCGCCTGCTAATGGAACGTGGGAACAGGCGTTTTGCTCAGGATGGTTGGAAGAATCGACGCGAGGCCCGCCTTTCCAAGAACTTTGTTGGCCAGGTCGTCTTTTATATCTTTTATATCCGCCTGGTTGCGAATCAACTGGGTGAGCGCCCCCCCGTAATCTACGTCCCCCACAAGGATGACGCCTTTTAGCATGTCATCTTTAAAAACCAGTTTTTTATAAACCTCGCCGTCCTTATAACTTTTAATCTCATAACTTTCATCCAGGTTTTTTGTAAGGCCCATTGTCATCAAAGACATATTGAATACATCTGTGGAGTTCATTGCGATTCCACCGGTGTAGGCGCTCTTGCCGCCAGCCATATTGCATCCGGCCACCTTCCCCTGCTCAAAGGCGAGCGGCGCGATGGCTATCACGCTATTAGAGCCGCTCAAAATATCCCACGCTTCGACAACATCTCCCGCAGAATAGATATTATCAACGTTTGTCCGCATGCGCCGGTCGACGACAATGCCGCGATTTACTTCGATGGCCGTACCTTCTATAAGGTCTATATTGGGTCTTACACCGATGGCGATGATAAGCAGGCCGCATTTATGGCTGTCGCCGTTATCCAGCGCGACACCAGTGACGCATCCAGACTCATCGGCCAGGATTTCGCTGGCCACGTTTCCCGTAACCATATCGACACCATTATCCTTAAGATGTTCCCGCAAAATTTTGCCGGCGGTCTCATCAAGCACGAGGGGAAGAACGCTCGCCTCTTTTTCAATAATGGTCACCTTTAACCCAAGGCCGCCCAATCCTTCAGCCGCTTTGAGGCCGATAAGGCCGCCGCCGACAATCAAAACCTCTTTTGCTCCGTCTGCAAGCTTCTTTATTTTTTTCGCGTCATCCCATTTTACGAAACTGAAAACATTTTTCGAATCGATCCCTTTGAGAGGTGGAATAAATGGTTTTCCGCCGGTGCATATCAAAAGGCGGTCGTAATCGATGACGCTTTTGTCATCCAGCGTTATTTTCTGACCGTCCGGATCGACTTTCACAACTTTTTTTCCTGAGACGAATTTCAGTCTGTTTTTTTCATAAAACTCATCCGGGCGGAAGTACATGTTTTTTTCCGCGACGCGATTTTCAAGATAATAGGATATAAGGGGCCTTGCGTAGATACGGTAAGGCTCGTCGGAGACAATCAGTATCTCCCCATCGCTGTCGATAGACCTGATCTCCTCGACCGCTCCAACTGCGGCGTATGACGCCCCTACTATCACGTATCGCATTTTTGGGCCACCTCGCGGTCTCCATTTATAAATCTTATAGCCGAATTTTTTCTTAGCCTGGTGGTGTACTCATCGATGTTTATCTGGATCAGCACGCTTTTTTCGCACACAGCCACGCAGGGAGCGACGCTTTTATCGAGACAACTGTTGCATTTGACGGTCACATGTTTTTGCGGGTCGGTTTCAATGGCGCCGAAAGGACAACTCATAACGCACATCCAGCAACCTACGCACCTGTCGTAATCGGTGATAACATGGCCATCCTCATCCGGCTGTATGCATCCGCTCATGCACGCCGTCACGCAGGGGGCTTGGTGGCAGTTGCGGCAGACTACAGGAAAGTAGCCCTCCTCGCTATTAACAATTTTAATCGCGGCTCTATAGCCCTCGCTATCTTTCGATCCGTAACCCAGGGCCTGGCCACAAGCGTCAACGCATTTATCGCAACCGTCGCATGCGCCGTTGGGGAGAACCATGATTTTTCTTGTCATTATTAATTCCTGCGCCAGAGCGGAAACTATCTCAACTCAGATAGCTCCATGCAAGTGGCTTTTCTTATGGTATTTGAGCCGCGCCCGCGCGATCCAGCGCATGCCTCCCTTTCGGGACGCTTATATCGGGTGTGGGATCCACGATACAGCCGATATAATTGTCAACACGAATTCGCATCGCGAGTTTTTCTTCGGTCAGCGCTTTTTCCTCCATGCCCATGCTCCGGTAGACTTCGGCCAGCATAAAACGCGGGTAGGGATAATCAGAACGAAGATTAATCGCCTGCCTGTATTGATACATAGCCTGCGAGTTGTTTTCCATCCGCGCGTAGACCTCTCCAAGACTGATATGATTTTCGGCATCTTCTGGATTTGCGGACACAAGCCTGGCATAGGTCTGTCTTGCGGCGTCGAGTTTTCCGGTTGCCGCGTATAGCCTGGCCAGGTTGTTCTCGGCAAGCTGGAAGTCCGGGTTGCGGGCCAGCGATTTCTCATAAAATCCTATCGCTCGCTCCATGTCGTTTTTTATTTCATACAGCTGTCCGAGGTTGTTGTAAACTTCGTAATGCCCACCGATAAGGTCAAGCGCGCGCGCGTATTGGGCTATCGCCTCATCGATTTTGCCGTTATGGCTATAAGCCTCAGCGAGATGATAATGGTATCTGGGGTTTGAAGGATCGAGAGCCGCGGCCCTCCCCCATTGCTCCTCCGCCTTATCGAGTTTTAGCCTGTTGTAATATACAAGCGCCAGGTTGTGATGCAGGGGAGCGATGTTGCGGTTTATATCCAAAGCCTTTTGAAATTTCTCTCCAGCCTCCGGGAAACTGCCCCTGATAAACTCCGATATCCCGGTGGTGTTCAGCCGGTCTACATTCTCCTTTTCAGATGCAAAGAAGATCGGTTTTAGCATGAAAAGAAAAGATTTCTTGAGGCCGTACATTTCTTTCCAGAACTGCCGGTCGCGGGCGGTCAGTTCATGGCACGCCTCGCCATATCCCACCACGGACAACATGGAGGAAAAAAGCAGAATCGGGATTAAACCGTAAAATTTCGTCATGACGCCTGTTTTATAAATGCCAGTTTATTCTTGATTTTACCATAATACCAAGTCTAAACAAGACAGGATGAGCGCCGCTGGCCGCTGGTTGAACAAGCCATCACTTCAGACTTCGGCTCTGCCACGTCATTTATAGTCCCATATCAAGAATTTTTTCATATGTCCGTCTTTAACAACAACATCAACAAAAAGCCGCTCCAGGGAGGCGCCGAATATCAGTCTCATAAATCTGTTTTTCTGCTCACGAGCCGATACTTTCACCTTGTACTCGCCATCTCTCAATTTACCATCTTGTTTGAGCGCTTTATCTATGGCGAGGTCGTATACATTCAGCTCCGACTTCTCCCAAGTGTCAGGCTTCATATCCGTAAGTTTACATTTCTTCTCCGAAACAGGCTCATAGACCCCTCCCCGCTTAACTTCTATCCAGAAGCAGATATTTAAAGTTCTCCTCACCGGATACCGGTTTGCGTGAGAGCCGTTATGAATCCTGAATATAAACCTGTTCTCGACCTTTTTGTCCATCCAGAAACGAGCGTCCATATCCCAGTGGGCGCTGGCCGGGGAGCTGTGAACGCCAATAGACATAAACATAAGCGCCAACGATAAAATAAATGGCCGGTATCTCATTGAAGCTCGATTATCCTTCTGGATGTTTATCCCTGATAAGCCTTGTGCAATGGTTCCTTAAGCCTATAAACTCTTCGCTCGTCCTGTCTCTTGGATGAGGAAGGTTAATGGAGACAACCTCTTTAATCTCACCCGGCCGCGCCGTGAACACAACCACTTTATTGGCAAGGTAGACCGCCTCTTCGATATCATGCGTGACAAATATAATGGTCTGTTCTATGCTCTGCCATATCTTCACCACATGGTCTTGCAGATGGTTTCTCGTCTGGGCGTCCAGGGCGCCGAAAGGCTCGTCCATAAGCAAAAGCTCTGGATGGTTCACGATAGCCCTTGCCACCGCCACTCTTTGAAGCATACCGCCGGAAAGCGTTTTTGGATACGCCCTTTCAAACCCTTTCAGCTCCACCAGCTCAATGGTTTTGGCGACAGCCTCTTTTCTGGCCTTCTTGCCCATCCCTTGAAGCTTCGGGCCGAGCCCTATGTTCCCTTCAACGGTCAGCCACGGGAAAACCGCCCGTTCACTCTGAAACACCATAGCCCTTTGCGGATCGGGGCCATTTATCGCATTGCCTTTGAATGTGACAAATCCACTAGTAGGAGTTTCAAATCCGGCCAGTATCCTCAACAAGGTGCTTTTACCACATCCGCTGGGCCCAAGAAGGGCTACAAACTCCCCATGATCCACATCAAGCGTGAAGCTTTTAATGGCGACGAGCTCTCCAGGTTTTTTCCTGGAAAACCAGCGTCTCTTCTCTGACAAAACGGTCTGCCCCTCATCGACGTATACATAAAAAGATTTTTTAACATCTTTAATTTCAACGACGTGGGAGCCAGGACCAAAACTGTTATCCGTTTCCCCTCTCATTGCCACTTTACTACCTCCTTTTCTGCCGCTCTAAAAATTGTGTCAAAAAATATTCCGAACATCATTATGACCACCATGCCTCCCAGAACGGTTGGGGTGTCCAGAAGGTTTCGCGCATCCTCTATCATCCAGCCCAGACCTGCGTCCACAGCCACCAACTCCGCCGTAACCAGGCATATCCACCCGATTCCGAAGCCTATTCGTATACCGGTGAATATTGTTGGAAAAGCGGACGGGATCATCACCCTGGCATAAACATCCATTCTGGAGCCGCCAAGGGTTTGTATAGATTCTATATGTATCTGCTGAGTGTCTTTAATACCACTTATGGTATTGAGCAATATTGGAAAGAAAGCCCCCAGCCAGATAATAAAATATGAAGGAGGGTTACCGATGCCAAACCACAAGATGGCGAAAGGGAGCCAGGCGGGGGGCGGAACAACCCTCATAAGATTAAAGAGAGGATCAACATAATCAGAGAATTTCCTGAAATTGGCTATCAGAAAACCGAGAGGAACGCCGGTCGCTATCGCCAGGAAAAACGCGAAGAAAAGACGTTTTAACGATGCCAGAATATGAATCTGGAGATAGCCTTTGGCCCAATGACCCTGGAGCTTGATTATAACTGTCGTGGGAGGAGGGAGCAGAACCTGGTTTACCAGTTTGTAATATACGACCATCTCCCAGACGATCACAATGAGCCCGACAGATGTCAGCGCTCTGACCAGGGGCACAGGCACAAATTTTGCGAAGGTGTTGCTCGCCACCAACAGTAAAACCATGGCTATGGCGACACCTATAACAAAATGTACGGGATCTATGTCTTTGCCAACTACAAATTCCTTCTCTATTGGCCTGTTCCATGTATCAACAGGGCCGCCCGATTTTTCGAAAGCCTCCTGCCCGGCAAACGCGGGGCCAGAGAAATTGATAGTCAAACCTGCGAATATTAGGACTGCCAACGCCAATAATTTCGCCCTGAAACTCATATTTCTCCCCTTTTAAAGTAATAATTTTTAAGAACGGTTTATTATATTTAAATCAGTAATATATATATTCGCCGCCGCCTTTTTTCCTGACTGTCACATATTTCTCCAGTTGTTTTAAAAACATATCCATAGTCAGGCCCAAAATACAGATGGTCGCCATCCCGACAAACACCGTAGGCGTGTCGAGCCTCATGCGCCCGCCCTGGATCATAAAACCAAGCCCGCTGTCGGCGGCGACTATTTCGCTGGCGACAAGCACAAGCCACCCGATGCCGAATCCGATCCTGACACCGGTCATAACCGAAGGAAGCGCTGAAGGTAAAATCACATGCTTCAAAACATCCATCTGATCGCCTCCCATGGTTTGAACCACTTCTTTATGTATGGTCTCCACCTCCCTCACCCCTCTCATGGTGGCCAGGAAAATCGGGAAAAAACAGCCGACGGTTATCACGAACACCGCCGGAGCCTCCCCGATGCCGAACACAATAATGGCGAAAGGAAGAATCGCCGGGGGCGGAGTCATTCTCAAAAAGTTGGACGCCGGCGCTATCCACTCATACGCTTTGTCATAAACGCCGAATAAGAGGCCCAGCGGCGCGGCCAGGGTCAAGGCGATAAAAAATCCGGATATGAACCGGAACATGGTCGAAGCTATGTTTATCTGCAGGTATCCCTTTTCCAGGTAAAACATGGCCCTGTGGATCACTGCGGTGGGAGGCGCCAACAATATCGACTTGAACACGCCGTAGTAAATGGTTCCCTCCGCGAAAACAAAGAATATCAGCCAGGCCATCAAGACCCTGTAAAACTTCGCGCCAACAAGGTCTTGCGAACTCGCTCTCAATACGGTGACAACAATCATGACCGCGACAAGAGCCGCCATGAACTTTACAGGATTAATTTTCTGTCTCCTAAATTATGGATTTTGCGACCAGGCGCATGGCTTTTAGTCCCACCCTGGCACGAGCCCTTCAAACCGGTTGATAATCGCGTCGGAGACTATTCCGAGAAAACCGATAAGAAACATCCCGACCATAACCGTGGTTATATCGAGCAAAATTCTTGAGTCGTTAATCATCCAGCCCAGCCCCGAATTCGCGCTTACAGAGACCAGCTCTGCGGTGACGACCGTTATCCACCCTATCCCTATCCCTATGCGGGCTCCCGTTAAGACATGATGGTATATAACCGGCAGGACAACCTCTAGCAATACGTCATACTTGTCCCCGCCGAAAGTCAAAACCGTCTCTACCTGAACTTGCTCCACCTTTGCGACCCCGGCCACCGCGCTTAGCAGAATCGGGAAAAATATTCCGAGCCATATTATAAAAATGGCTGAAGCGTGGCCTATCCCGAACCATAAGATGGCAAGGGCAAGCCATGCCGGGGCGGGCACAACCCTGATTGCGTTTAAAAACGACTCCAGAAAAGAAAACGTGTTTGAAAAGTAACTTATCATTATCCCGATCGTCACTCCGCTGACCAACGCGAGCGTGAAGGCGTATGTGATTTTATATACCGTGGAATAAATCTGCGTCTGAAGAAACCCGATGGACCATAGATGAGCCATCAGGGAAACAACGCGCGATGGAGGCGGGAGAAGCACCGGATTGATAATCTCGTAAAACGATATCAGCTCCCATGAGACGATAATGCCGCCTAAAACCGCCAACCCTTTCATAAGAGAGGCGCTGACGATATGGGGTAGCAGGCGATTTAAAACCGTAAGGATCAGAAATATGGCGGACAAGATTTCAAGAAAATGAACCGTAGACAGAACTTCCCCGATTTCAAGCGGTGGAAATACCGTGCCGTGCATATGCCCCGTCCCTCGTTAATGAAACAGCGTTATATAGTTACGGCGTAATAAGCGTCCGCCGGACACAGGCCCTCGCCTGATTTCCGGGTCAACCCTTTTGTGTCATTACCCGGTATTCGGGCGCCTTTTCCAAGCCGGAGACACAATTTATGACACAAAAGGAGTGACACGAACCAAAGTGATCCCTTATTACTGCCTGCGGGAATCAACAGCCCGCTCTGATGTTTCCGGAAATCCGCAAACACTTATCCGGCGCCCCCGCCCCCTGGCCACGCGTGACGAGCGCCTTTGTAAACCGTGCAAGAATCTATTGAATCCGGGGGGTATTCTAACCAATACCCCCGGACACAAATAGAATACTACTTAATCAATTACAGCTCGGCCGGCAGTTTTTTAAGACCCAGTTTACTGAGAGCTTGTTTCTGCCATTTCGGATTAAGGCCATCCTTCTGGAACTTGGCCTTCTCGATAATTCCGAGCGCTTTGGTGGCGACAGCGAATTCCTGCGATCCCTCCGGATCGAGGTCGAGGGTGAGCCTCTGCCGTTTTTCTTTGAAAACGATGTTCACCTCTTCTTCAGGAATGCCGCACCATTTCGCGTTGGCCTTTATGTTGTCGTCATAATGAGTCTTGATGTGCATAAAACCTCGAACCTGGCCTATCATCACCTTGGTGGCCAGATCGTTGTTCTGGGCCGACCATGAGTTGTTGTAAGCCACACGGCAACATGGGTGACGCGGCCATATGTCGCCGGAGAAAAACGCTGGTTTGGCGTACTTCAAAGCTTCGGCGTGGGTCGCCCACGGCTCCCAGAGGATAGCGCAATCCAGATCGCCTTTTTCCAGACCTGTCAGGATATCCTGGACGTGGGAGAAGTTTCGCACTGTGGCGTCTTTGAACGGATCGATACCGCCTTTGAGCATTTTGTACCGAACCACGATGTCGGCGGTGGCCGCCCTGATGGTGCCAATACGCTTGCCACGCAGATCCTGGACACCCTTGATGTTCGATGGGCGGTTGTACGGAACAACGATAGCCGAAGACTCCATTGCAGAGCCGGAGACGATACTCATGGGCACATCCCTGCAAACCATGCCGATTGAAGGGCTCGACCCCATGTACCCGACCTGAAGAGCGCCGCTTACAATGCCCGCTCCTATGTCGCCAGACCCTGCGAACAGAACCGGCTTTACCTTAAGCCCCTGGTCTTTGTAAAAACCTTGCTCAAGCGCCACAAAAAGGCCTGCGTGGTGGGTGGCCTTGAGGTAGCCGATATTAATCTCTTTTGCTTTTGAAAAAGAGGTGGCTACAAATGGCCCGACGGAAGCCGCCGTGAAAGCGACGCCAGCCGTGGTCAGAGAGGTTTTCACAAACTGCCTTCTGTTCATCTTTTTCTTTTTCTTCATACTTAGGCCCCCTAAATAATTAAAAAAACATGAATATACTTTCCTTAAGTATAATCAAAAAGCAAAAAGAAGCTGTACCGCCCCCTTTTGGAAACAACTAACTTGCATGCTCTAACGAATTCTCAAGCTTCACCGGTTGCGACAGGGTCAGGCCGACAGGCGAAAATTTTACGGCCCGTTCGTAGACAGATTGTATCTCCTCTTTGCTCGCTCCGCTTTCAATCCGTATTTTAGCCTTGACCGTATGGAACCCCGGCATATCCTGAAGGTCGCCTATCTCGGCAAGCCCCAAAAACCCCGGCAGATCGATAAACCCTTCAAGCTCCACCTCCAGTCCTCTTATTTCGATCCCCCTTAACGCAGAGTTCAGAGAAATTCCCACAGTAAGACAGGCTCCGTAGCAGGCGAGCACAGTTTCGTGGGGGCTGATGGTAGAATCCTGCCCTCCAATAGGGAACGGCTCGTCGAAGTTCAACGAAAAATCGCGTATAGTCGCCTCTGTTTTCAAACCACCGTTCCATTTGGTCGTTACTTTCCAGGAGCTGGCTCCCTGCGCGGGATTATCCGTAACCGCATTAACAGTAGCATTAAAAGTCTCAACATCAACGCCATTTAACATATCATTATCGGCCATACTATATATCCCCTCTGTTTGTTAATGATTAGATAAAGCTCCGGCTTTATTGGAAAGCCTCACTACCTGCGTCCGCCCCTCGGCGGCTTTTGCGGCGCTGGCGCTCCCCACAGACGGGTTCCCGGCGCCATTAACCGATATCGACCGGACAGAATGTTTTTTCCGCATAAGGGACGATAACTCCTGTGTCGTCCCGAAAAACATCGCTTCTGACGGACAGGTAGACACACAGGCCGGGACGCCTCCACCGGCTGTTTTATGAACGCACAAGTTGCATTTTTCCATCTTGCCGTCGAACCCAAGCTGTGGAGCGCCGAAAGGGCAGGCCCTGAAACACTCCATGCAACCTATGCAAAGGTCTTTGCTCACCAAAACGATGCCGTCCTCTTCTCTTTTGGAAATCGCTTTCGTAGGGCACACAGGAAGGCAGTCAGGCTCTCCGCAATGAAAGCAGGCCATCGGTTTCCAGAACATCTTATATTCGGCGCCCACCATTTTTTCGACTTCTATCACTTCAATCCATTTGGGGCCGGGCGGAATATTTTGCTCCACTTTGCAGGCCGCCTCGCAGGCATGGCACCCGACACACCGGAAAGTGTCTACGTGTATCGCCTTATGGTTATACGCCACCTAATTCTCCTTTTTAATCTGTACGAGGCAGTTGAAATAGCCGATCGTGTTTCCGTCGCGCTCAAAATCGTAATTCTCCCGCATGGTTCCATCGCCCACATCCCTGGGGCCTCCTGTATATTCGCCCATCAACACATTGGGACTGCTACCAGATTTTATCCAGTTACCGCTATTGACCTCGCAGACACCTTTTTTGATCCTGTTGGTGACCTTGGCCACGACGGAAATCTCTCCCCTGTCGTTGAACACTTTCACCTGGTCGCCCTCTTTTATCATATATTCAGCCGCGTCCATCTCGTTGATGAATATCCCCGGCGGCCCTTCTATCTCCTGTATCTCCTCGACGTTGAACCATTGGCAATGGATCCTGAGAGGGGCGTGCTGGGATATCATCATCAACGGATATTTTTTAAAAAGGTCGGGCCTGCTGACCGGGCTTTCCATAGTCTCTTCGAAATGAGGCACCGGACTCCACTCTCCCGGATGTCTTTTCCCCCGCTCGGCCATACCCACCGAATAGAGCTCAATTTTGCCGGTGGGCGTATTGAATTTCTTATCCGCCCAGGGAATTCTCGCCGAGTATTTCTCCGGTATGCGTACTATCCGCTCCGAGTCAACCGAGTCGTAAAGCTCGAAATCTTTCGGTAGAAAATCTCTCAGCCACTGATCGCCCGTCTTGTCTTTAGGAAAAAACTTTTCATGCCCCATCCGCCTGCCAAGCTCGCACCAGAAATCAAGATCGGCTTTCGATTCGTGGAGCGGCTCAATTACCGGCTTTTGAAGCTGGACGTAATGGTGCCAGTAGGAGGGATGGATTCCGTACTGCTCGAACGTGTCGGCGGCGGGCAGTACGATGTCCGCCCAGTCGGTGTCGTCCGTCATAAAAAGCTCTAAACTTACGAAAAGATCCAGCTTTTTGATCCCCTCTATCATTTTTTTCACGTCCGGTTGCTGGCTTAACAACCCGCCCCGCCACGATATGACCGCTTTTATCGGCGGCTCTTTGGCCTCTCTCAAAGCTTTGCCGAAGGCGCTTATATTTATCAGGCGCCGTCTTAAATATTTTGATGGAGACCCTTTCGGATAATTAACATTATCTATCTCTAAAAATCCCATCGATTCGCGCACGCCCCTGTCCCACTTGTCGCGAACGCTGGGGGTTTTATACGCGCTGATATCCAGGTAGTTACAGGTTGCGCCCTCTTTTCCGATATGGCCGCAAATGGCCGCAAGGCACGAATAGGCCCGCTGGGTCTGGTGACCGTTGGTGTAGCGCTGATGCCCCCACCCACATTCCATATGCGAATGATTCGTGGCGTATATCTCCGCCGCTTTGGCGATAAGATGAGGCTCGACTCCTGTCACTTCGGAAGCTTTTTCCAGGGTCCATTCAGACACGGCTTTTTCAAGCTCGTCCACACCGTATGTATGCTCTGAAATAAACTCCCTGTCCTCAAGACCGTTATCGAAAATGTACTTCATCATCGCAAGAACCATGGCGGTGTCTGTGCCGGGCCGGGGCTGAAGAAAAAGATCGGCCTTTGTGGCGATTGGAGTCACATACGGGTCGATAACAATTAAAAAAGCGCCCCTGTCCATCGCTTCCCAAATGAAGGGAAGCGAATGCACATTAGTAAAAGAGGAATTGTGCCCCACGATCATTATCACTTCCGCTTTTTTCGACCATATCTCTATTCCCTGTGTGTACTGGGAGCCGTTTGTGTATGTGGCCCCTGAAAGCCCGCTTAAAAGACAGAAGCTTCCCACAAGCTTCGAGGCGCCGATAAGGTTAAGACAGCGATCCGCCACCGTCTTCGCCAAAAACTCCCGGTTGCCGCTGTAAATGTATTCGACAATCGATTCTCCGCCATATTTTTTCTTGCAGAATTTGAGCTTGTCGACAATGTAATCGAAAGCCTCATCCCAGGTTATCCGCTTAAAATCGCCTTCGCCGCGTTTGCCGACGCGCATGAGCGGATATTTGATTCTATCTTTATGGTTGGTTCGGCGCGCGTATAGCGTGCCTTTGGCGCAAAGATGGCCCTTTGTAATCGGATGGTCGGGATCGCCTTCTATCTTTAAAAGCTTGCCATCTTTTACATATGCCAGAAGGCCGCACGTATCGAAACAGTTTCTTGGACAGACTGTTTTCCTGACCTCATCAACTTTGATAAGACCGCTACCTATAACATCAGAAGGTGATAGATAGATATTTTTCACCAACAGCCCTCCTTAAAAGCTTTAAACTTCATCACTAAAAGAATGACCCATTAATAAAATAACCGCTATTACCACACCCCGCTTTTCACTGAAAAGCTTACTGGCTTATTCCCCAACCTTAACGCGCCGCCTCAGGAGCGGCCTGAACCGAACAAGGGTCGCGCGGATTATATGTAGTGGACGCGCGCGGGTTCGCTTTCATAATCTTGTCGAGTCTCTCAAAATAGCCTTTGGGCACGGTACATCCGGCCCCGGTGGGAAACCCGTCCTTGTCCTGATAGGCATGCGGATCCTTTATCGGATCCGCCGCCTTGAACTCCTGCTTCTGGCCTTTATCTTGTTGCTTGGCCCATGTATACAATGGAGAAAAAACAACCAAAGAACCGATTAACAAAATAGTAAAATATCTCATAAGGCCCCTATATTACTCCTACCTAGAGTTAGCAATCTACATACCAATTTAGATAAAAACCGGCCAGTCGCCGCTAAAAGAAATAACTAGCGCGGCCAATCCACCGGATATTTTTTGCGCCGATTTTTTTATTCACTGCCTGAATTCTGGTACGGTCAAAAATTCCAAAGTAGTATCGATATCTGAAAATGTTGTTTTTGAAAATACACCCCCTTGAATATCTCCCCGCAGAGCCTATTTTTATAAGTGATATCCATTCCTTTGTAGCCGTTTATATCGCAATTTTAATCAACAGAGAGAAAAGATCAAGGCAATTTGCATACTTTACTCAATTGATCCTTGCAAATTGCAGTGGCGCTAGCCTGACACTACCTCTCTTGCAGTTCCTTACCAAGAGTACGATATAAGCCGCTTTTTATTATGTGGGGGAGGTTTCGCTGTATTTTTTCAGTTTCCTCCAAAGCGTCGTAACATCCAGCCCCAGAAGTTTCGAGGCTCTGGTTTTGTTGTCTTCGGCAAAGCTCAACACTTTTAGTATATGCTGTTTCTCCATAGACGCCAGGGTAAGGTCATTGCGTAAATTGTTGGGATTAGCGGTAAAGTCTGGATTAAAATCCTCTTCCCTGAGTAGCGCGGTGTCAGCGATGGCCACCGCTCTTTCGATGCAGTTTTCAAGCTCTCTTACATTACCGGGCCATGTATGGCTCATTAACGCCGCCAGAAACGAATCGGACGCTTTCGTTATGTTTCTACCCATTTTTTTATTGAACTTGCCGACAAAGTATCTGACAAGAAGCGGAATATCCTCCATTCTTTCCCTGAGCGGGGGAATGCTCACTTTGATAACATTCAAACGATAATACAAGTCCTCTCTGAACTGTTTTGCGTCAACCGATTCCTTGAGATCCTGGTTTGTGGCGGCCAGCACCCGGACATCCACAGTGACCGGAGTTGACGATCCCACTTTAAAGAAGGTCATATCCTGGAGGACCCTCAGGAGCTTTACCTGAAGGCTCTGGCTCATGGTCTCCACCTCGTCGAGGAAGATTGTCCCGCCATTGGCCATTTCAAAAAGCCCTTTCTTGTTCGCGCTGGCGCCCGTAAAAGCCCCTTTGACATAGCCGAACAGCTCAGACTCCAGCAGGCTTTCCGGAATGGCCGCGCAGTTTACAGCGACAAAAGGCTTGTTCTTTTTGGCGCCGCTGTAATGAATCCCTTTGGCGATAAGCTCTTTTCCCGTGCCGCTCTCCCCGTATATGAGTATGCTCGATGTGATATTCGCCAATTTTTGCGCCAGTTTTATCACCTCTTTCATACCGGGGCTGTTGCCGATAATAGTAGAGAAGTTTTCATACTTTAACTGCGGTTCGGCGTCTTTTTTCAGGTCTTCAAACAGTCTGGCGTTTTCGATGGCAAGCCCGATGGGGACGGTGGCGGCCCTTAGCGTGTCGATGAGGTCGTCATCCGGCTCGAAATGTGTAAAATTGAAAACGCACAGCACGCCTGTGATTTTCCCTTTAGCTTTGAGCGGCAGTCCGGCGTAAAACTCCACGCCTTTTTGCTTTAGAACTCCCTCTACAAACCTCGGATCATGCGAAGCCCCCTCACGGATAATGATCTCCTTTTCGAATTGCGCTATGGTTCCGCAAAGGCACTCCCCCACTTTTACCAGGTTTTCGGAAACCTCTTTAACGATATCGTCAGACAAGTTCGAGAACGAGACCGGTATCATCTCCAGGGTCTCTTCATTGATAATGTAGATAATGCCCGCGTCGACTTCCATAAAGCCGACTACTTTTTCGAGAACATTGTCGAGGATCGATTTTAGATTTAAAGACTTCCCTACGGTAAGAGCGACCTCATAGAGGATAGACAGTTTTTTGGTCTGCTTCTCTGTTACTTCGGCCAGATCAAGATAAGTGTCAACCATAGATACCTTCCAGAGAGTATTTTAATCTTTTTAGCTTAAACAAGACAAGACAAATGGCCTGAAGGAGACCTGAATTGACTCTGCGAGATAACGTGTTTACTATACTACTCGTTTTAGACCTTGCAATATCAGGAGTTCGCGAAGTGATATCGGGACGCTATGTCAATTTCGCCGCGACTGCTGTATTCTTATGCACGTTACTCCATCCTACAGACGCCCTGGCCCATTTTGTAGCTGGCGGCTCTGGATTTTCAACAGGATTTTTCCATCCCGTTCTTGGGCCCGACCATTTGCTGGCTATGATAAGCGTTGGAATTATAAGCGCCCAGATGGGAGGCAGGGCCGTCTGGGCGGTTCCCGCCACTTTCGTATCGGTGATGGCTGTGGGCGGATCTTTGGGAGCCGTCGGCGCTCCGTTGCCGCTCATTGAATATGGAATCGTTATTTCCGTAATAGCTCTCGGCGCGGCGATAGCCAGCGGAAAAAAAATGCCGCCGAAAATAGCCTACGGTTTTGTCGGGCTGTTCGCGATTTTCCACGGCTACGCTCACGGCATGGAAATGCCCATAATAGCCGAACCTCTTTTTTACGCCGCTGGATTTATGTTATCGACCGCCTGCCTGCATTTAATCGGCGTAGCGATAGGTTTTGCGGCTGTGTACACCAGGGCGGGCGCTTTTGCGCTCCGCAACTGCGGGGCGGCGATATGCGCTTTCGGGTTTTACCTGATACTCGCCAACTGATCCCGAAGAATCTATCGACTTTCCTGGCCGTAAGGCCCTTCGAGCCGTAAGGCTCTTCGAGTCGTAAGGCTCTTCGAGCCGTAAGGCTCTTCGAGTCATTTAGCGCAACGAAATCCTATATACTTACCCTTATAGAATGGAGAAGAGCTAAACCTCGACGACGACCGAAGATACTCCGTGTCATGATTCCACGAGCCGCCCCGTAACACACGGAGCCTTCCACTTTCGACATACCTCGGGTTTTTCTCAGGGCTGTTTTTATAATACTCCCTGCTATAAAAATCCTCCACCCACTCATAAACGTTGCCGGACATATCGTATATACCCAGCGCATTGGGAGCGAATTTTCCTACAGGCATGCTTTTTTCGGAGTCGTAATTGGCGTCGCTTTTGCTGATCTCGTTTTTCCCGAACCCGTACCTTACATCTCCTCCCCCCTCGCGGGCGGCATATTCCCATTCAGCTTCCGTCGGGAGTCTTTTTCCTATCGTCTTACAAAATTTATCCGCGTCCATCCAGGTGGTTTTATCCACCGGGCAGTCCATACAATCCGCGCGCGATGAAGGATTGGATCTCATCACCTCCATATGAGCCTTCTGGGTAACCTCGTATTTGTCTATCTGAAAATCATCCAGGCAAACCTTGTGCAGAGGCTCCTCATCAACCTCACCTTCATTAAAAGTGTCGCCCATCTGGAAACATCCGCCTTTTACAGGAACCAATAGCGCTTCGTATTTTTTGATTATCTCCTTGAATTTACCGCTATGTAAACGCTCGTCCTCTTTTTCGGCCCTGCCCATCTCTTCTTTCTTTTTGGCCATAGCGAACTCAGAGTAAAGAGCGTTTCCATCTTTATCCTCAAGCCCGTCAGGCGTGATGGAAAAAACCATCGTTTTTTCTTTTCCCTTTTGTTTTATCTCGACGCGGAGCATGTTCTTTCCCTCATTTTTATACTCCGCTTCGATTTTAGGCGCGCCCCCTTCGACCCACTCCACTTTCTCTGGAGATATAAACGTGATGGAAGTCTTACCATCCAAAGAGCGCAACGTCTGAACCTTGTATGCCTCCTCGTTCGCTTTACAGCCGTTTACTATCAGAACAAACATAAGTAAAAAACCTGCCTTCACCACCTTAAACTCCCTGACTCTGTTCATTTCAAGCATCTCCATTCACTACAGAAATTGATAAACTATCTTCTGCAAGTTTTTGCCCCCATACCCGAAAAATCCGGCGTTTCGCCGCTAAATCATAACCTGCGCAAATTATAAATGTTAGTTGAGCGCTCTTCGAGCCGGACAAACAAGCTAACGACGCGAAACAGTGACCTAGCATAAGCAAAGATTACAGGTTCCGCGTGTAAAATTCAACCAGCGCAAATCCATGCCAGCCGCTTACCATAACTTTTTTTCTATACTGCGCCACAAATGTACCTTTTCCGCAAACCTGTAGCCAGCTTTTCACTCGATTCCTCCCAATACTCTCCTGCGAAGAATTTGAAATTCAGGCTATTCAGGCTAATAAAAGAGCAAGATAAAGTTGACCGGCCAAGCGGGGCTTTTTATAAAAACGCTTGACTAATTTCCAGAAAATGTTGGAGAATAGTCAAAATTTTGCTGTTATGACTCTTTAGTCAATAGTACAAGTTTTGGGGAATTGTCATCTCAACTTTAACCGCATTGGTTATGCGGGGCTGTTGTGGGGCGCAAGAGGAACACGAGGAGGAATATTTTGGGCCTATTGAGGAGGAATAGTAGATGAGGAAAATGCAGAGTCTTTTAATGGCGGCCATTATGGTTGCGGCTTTGGCGTTCACCGCCAGTGACGCATCCGCCGGCTTCAAACTTAAATGGGACGACGACACGTATCTCGATCTCGGCGGCAGGTTGCAAATATTTGCGGTCTCGGCCAATGACACGAGTCTCGATGGGGATTCGTCTAATTTCGAAAACAGAACAGATTTTCAAATCCGCAGGGCCAGGTTTCGTCTTGGCGCGCAGGCCAATTCGTTCATGGGTTTTTTCCTGCAAACGGATGTCTCCGGCCGTGACATGAAGATGATTGACGCATACATCAAGATAAAAGCTTCAAAAGCGTTACAACTTGGAGCGGGACTGATCATGTCTCCTTCGCTTCGGCAGAACATCACAAGTTCCGGAACCTTGATGACGATAGCCCGTCCAAGCTTGACTCGTAAATCGCTCCCCTGGGGCCTGAAAAACGGAACTACCTTCAACACCAAGTCTTTTAAAGACAGTGGCGCCACAGGCGCGGGCAAAGTCGGACTTGGCGTTCGTGACGCCGGGCTGACGTTGTGGGGCGTTATAGACACCAGTGACACCGTTCACATGAAATATTATCTTGGTCTGTACAACGGCGCGCAAAGCGGTATTAAAGGCGCTGGAAGAAACGATAATTTCCATTACACCGCAAGGTATCAGGTCAGTTTTGGAGACTCGGAGTCCAAGTATTTCCACGCCTCCACTTATTTTGGCAAGAAAGATGTTATTACCATCGGAGCGGCCTATGACTGGCAGGATGACCTTGTGAAAGACAGGGCCAATAAAATCGATTACAAGCTTTATACAATCGATTTCTTCATGGAGAAGATGGGCATGACCGTTGAGGCGGCCTACATCAACATGGATCTTGGCGAAAACGTTTCTGATACCAATCTGTCGAAATCTGCGGGTGATGGGTATTACGTGCAGGCGGGATACATGGTTAGCCCTAATATCCAGCCCTGGGCTGAATATGAAACCTGGTCGTCTAACGCCGCTAGCGGATATGGCGGTCATAAGACCTGGCGTATCGGAGCTACGTACATAGTCGAGAAAGGCCACCGCGCCAATATCAAACTTGGCTATGAGAACTTTACTTCTGACGAGAATATCGGCAAATCTAATGAGGACACCATTGGTACCTTGCTGTTAGGCTTCTTTTCCACGTTCTAGATGTAAATCCTTATTCGCCGGGACCGGAAGATACGGTCCCGGCGTTTTTATTTGAGAAAGTATGAAATCAATTACGGCGGTTATAGCGGGCGCCATGGCTATCGCTGTGGTTGTGTTCGCGCCTGTGCCTGTGTCCGGACAGGATGAATACGTTGGCGTGGAATCATTGGAGACGAAAAGAAATGATGAAACGCCTTACAGAAACGTCATCGTCCAGCAACAAAAGTTGATAAAAAAAATCCTGGACATCCAGGAGCAAACGTTGCTCCTGCTGAAAAACCCGGATGACTCCGAAAAGCAAAAAAAGGCGCAAACCCTGCTCGGAAAAATCTCCAAAGTTAAGAAAGAAGCAAAGCAGACCGACGACGAAATTGAAAAAGTCTCCAAACGCCCTATCAATGTAGGGAAAGGCCTGCAATTGGAGTACACTTACACCGAAGACGATTACCTCGCTCCCTAAAACTTCCTGAATCGGCGGCCACCTCTTTTGCTTACGGCCCGAAATTACCTTTCATTTATTGCATAGCTATTTAAAAAGCGTTCGGCCAGTTTGTTGATGGCTTCCTTTCAATATGCTCCTTGCCCGGAATTTGAGATATTCAGTAAAGGGAACCTCCAAAAAAGCGCTTTCGTAGCGAAATCGAGCGAATTGGCCGGAAATATACTTTTTCTGATAATACTTGACTAATTCCAGAGTAATAGAGGAGAATACCCGGGTATGCCCCTTATAAATACAACATTTTGAGGGGCGGACCTTCTTGGCAAGGGTCACACTGGTAATGTGAAAACTGTTGAGAAGAATAGGTTGAGGTATGGGGAGGAATTTTTTAGTTAAATGAGGAGAAATCTAATGAGGAGAGTCAAGAGTCTGTTTATTGTGGCCGTTGTGGCCGTGGCGATGTTCGGGTTTCAGACAACCCCGGCGTCTGCTGTGGAAATAGCCGATGGTCACGAACTGTATGGCTGGGGTCAGTGGTGGCTGATACTCCAGGAAGACACCATGAAAGCCACCGATGTTCTTAGGGGCACTGGCGAGAAAAGCGGGGATACACTTTTCGGCGTAGCGGAAAGACGCGCGCGGATCGGCTTCAGAGGTCGATTAGCGGAAGGCCTGGTTCGTTACAACATACAGACCGAGTGGGCCGGTAGCACTTTCAAGCTTAATCCAGCGGATCCTAACACGCAGAGGCAGGGCGCCCAGCTTCTCGACTACTGGATGAGCCTGCACCCGATGGGCGACGCCCTTGAGATCAGGGTTGGTAGGTTCAAACCGTTTGTAACTTACGAAGCCGGAGTCGCAAGCTCCAAAAACCTGTTGATGCTTGATCGATCTCTCGCCATGAAGGAGATCAACAGCGGTTTTTTCGCCGCCGACTACGAATGGCGTGACCTGGGCATTATGTTGAAATACAACATTGGCCCCGCTCAGTTGATCTACTCCATCACCAACGGTGTCGGCGGAGCGCAAGAGGGCGGTGGATCCTACTTTCAGCGTCCAAGGGCGTTCCGATCCAACGACTTCGTTACGACAGCCGCGCATTCTTTCGGCGTCATCGTAAATCCGATGGCGGGACTGCGCTTAAACGCGGCGTACTCTTTCAACAAGCATGACAACAGCTCAGTGATCGACGCGGTTGTCATAGACGCGGATCGTAGCGTCTATTCCGTTGGTTTCGAGTTCAATAGTGAGTCTGGCTTTTATGCAGACGGCGAGTACGCTTCTCTGGATATCGCCACCAAGGACGACCTTGCGCTAATAGGCGGAATTCCGGGCGAAAAATCAGGATACTATATCCGCGCCGGGTTCTGGGTTATCCCCAAGTCTTTGATCCTCACCGGAAGGTATGAGTACTTCAAGAACGATCCAGACGGCGGCACATCAGCCGAGGACACTCTTTATACTGGCGCGGCCATGTATATCCTTGGTCCAACCAGGATCACCCTTGAGTACACATCTGCGGATGGTGACGCCAATAAAATGTCCACCTACTCATATACAGATCCCACAACTCTGAGGGCTCGCTTTCAGGTTGCGTTCTGATTTTATTAGAGAGTTTTTTTCAAGGCCTGGCCGCTCTGGCCGGGCCTTTTTTTTTAAGATCAGCCGGTTGTGTTAAGCTATAGCCACTATTTTATTTTGATGATTTTCTACATTTCATTGTGGTCAAGTAAAGTTCGCCAACGGTCTCTACAATTAATATCAGCTGGTTTTGCAAATAAGCTTCTGTGGAATGAATCTTTGAAATGATAAAAAAACTTCTGTTTGGAGGCGCCTTTATAGGGCTCCTTCTATACGCTTCAGCTCCAGCGCAGGCAGGGCCGCGCCCGGTAAAGGAGTTGATCGACGTTATCTCATCATCCGGCCTTGACGCATTGAAGGCCCGCCTGATATCCCCTGAGGGAGAAGTGGTAAAGGTCAAAGACGGTGTCTGTTATATTACGAACGAGTCAGGAGCTATCCTTGAAAAAGGCTCCGAGCTTACAATAATCCGCGCAGGGGAGAAGATCACTCATCCGGTCACCGGCGAAGAGCTGGGGGAGATAACCGAGCCTGTCGGCAAAGTCAGGGTGACATCTTCTGATAAGAAGCTCATCCGCGCCGTTGCAGTCGCAGGATCAGAAAAGATAAAACCAGGTGACACAATAGGGCCCCCCGACAAAAAACCCATGGTGGCGCTTGTGATGGATATGCCGCTTAAATCATGGGAGCCGGAAGCGGTGGCCCTGGAGCTTGGCCGGAAGCTTGGCCAATGGAAAGGAGTGGACTGGGTTGGGCGATATGCGGTTGAAAGATTCCTGTTCGATGAAAACACGCCAGAGGGCGCGGACATAATCAACAAGAAAACTTTTAAAAACCTGCGCGACCGGCTAAAGGCCGACTACTTACTCTTCTTAGAAGTTGCTGAGAAAGACGGTACTGCGCTGACCAACATATCCCTGTACAAGCTCAGTGGCGGGGATGGCGGGGATGGCTCGCTTGAGCCGGTCGCGTCACACCGAGGGCTTGCTCCGGTAAAGACAGGTAAGCGCGCGGCGCCTGTGAAAGAGACGCCTTCATCTATAAAACCTTCCGCTCCAACGACGCAAACCGTTAAATCCCAATCGGCAAAGCCCGCGCCCCCTCCTGCGCCAGCCCCGGTCGCAGGGAAAACGGAGCGCGGCCCCGGCATTCTTGGAGGTTATAAATCAAAAATATTGGGTGAGTTCGACGGGAACATCGCCGCGCTACTTGCGTATGACCTGGACAAAGACGGAGTCAAAGAAATCGTGATCGGCTTCGACCACAAGGTTGCTGTGTTGAAATGGAGCGATGAAAAACTAGAACAGGTCTGGGAGAAAAATCTGGGCGCGCGGAATCAAATTATCGGCCTCGGCGCCGGTGATTTCAACGCAAACGGTGAAGTGGAGATTTATGTGAATAACGCGGCGTTCTCCAGGATACAGTCTATAATCATCGAGAGGAAAAACGGCTCCTTCAAAGTAATCAGGGAAAAGACACCTATGGTCTTCTATACCGGGAGCGACGGCAGGCTGTACGGGCGGGAGCAGAAGACGAACTACCAGCTAAAAGATGAAATACTGGAGCTGACCTGGCGCGAAGACGGTTTTGAAAAAAAACCTTTCATGACACTTCCCAAGGGCCTTGGGATGACGGGCCTCGGGTTTTTCGACATGGACGGTGACGGCGCCACCGACATCGCAGGATACGACAAATATCTGAAGCTTCATTACTATAACAGCAAAGAAAAAAGATGGAAAAAGCTTCCTGGCAGGTTCGGCGGTTCGAACGTAAAAATCAAGCTTTACGAGGAAGATGGAGGAGACGTGTTTCAGGAATTTCTTCCACCGACTCTGCTTTCCACCGATTCCAAAGGACGGCCCGTAATAATCGCCCTTAGCGCCAAATCGTCCATAGTATTTGCGGCGGAGCGCACTTTTACAAAAGCCCAGGTTGTGGTTATAGAGTATGATGGCTCCACTTTCGCCGAAAAGACCCGGACTCCAATGGCTCAAGGCGCTGTTCAAGGCGCCACAATGTTCGATCCGGGGGCTTTAAAGGACATGCTTCTTATCTCCCGATCTTACTTTTCCTTTTTTGAAAAGGCCAGGTCGGAGCTTGTACTGATTGACTTGAACAGCTACTGATCCGGCCAGTTCAGGCTCCTGACTCCCGCAACTTATCCCGTTTCCAGCCGGCTGAACGCCGCATTCCAGAACAGCCTGAATATTCGCAAATTTACGATTGAATGGCTCTTTTTTTCGCAATATCGCTAATAATTAAATTTATGTTCCAGCAGTTTGCGGGCAAATACTGTTATTTCCACGCATTACATATATCTTTTGGCGAGGCATAATAATTGCTCCTCTAAACCCTGATTGACAAATCCATCAGTTTATATTTGGGGATTTGACCTGATATTTATGGGGAGGGGGAATTACATATAGTCCAAATTAAGCCTTTGCTTTGTTTGTGAGCGGACCCTGGCGTTTTGTTTTGCCGGTTCGAATTATGTTTGTATCAAATTTCAACTTTAGGGGGGGACACAAAAATGAAAAACAGGGAGCTACCAAGATCACCAGAAGGCGCCAGCACAGGCGGCCTGAACATTGGCGTAGAAGGCGCCGAGGAGGCTCTTGCCAACCCGGAGCCGTGGGAGCCGTGGGAGACGAAACTTGTCGTTTGGAGCATTGGAATCGGCTTAGCCAGCCTCGCTGTGCTCGGAGTCATAATCAATATGACGATACTAAGCAAGTAACGGTCTGATTATGAAAGCGGATATTGAGACGGTTCTCATAGATGATGGCGTAATCTGGATCGCCAGCAACGATGATCTGACGGCCAAAGGCGCGACGCTTAATGAATTAGATGATGATCTTCGGCGGGTTTTGCTGGAGTCTGGCCGCTATAAAGCAGGCTCAAGCGTCACCGTGTTCATGGGATACGATTATAGCGTGATTCCCACATGGATAAGACAATACGCATATCACTATTTCAACCGTCTTGTAACGATTGACCTGTAACTGTAATAGAAAAATCGGGGGATAAAAAATGAGTGAAGTTAACAGGAAATGGCATTCAGGCATGGCGACCTCGGAGGATTGGTGGGCCGTCTGGCTTGGACTAATATTATTTGCGGCAGGCCTTACGTCCATTTTGGGTGTGGATATGGTCGGATGGATGGCCAAGCCCAAAACATGGATTGATCCGGGCTGGAAGCACTGGATAAAAGCGTCCGGGCACGCCTACAAAGGGATGCATCCTCTGGCCTCTTTTGCCATGACATACGCTGTTTTTACGGCGCTGACATGCTTGGGCGCCTATTCCATGAAGCTGAATGTAAAAAAGTTTTTCATGGGATGGACGATAATATTCCTTACAACCTGGGGATGCTGGGTCATCGGCCATGAGGGACACTTCAAGGCGCTCAAGACCTCTCAAACCCTTAACAATCCCGAATTGTATGGCGATGATGTCTACTGCACGACGAAAGTCCATAAATGCACAAAAGAGATAAACAAAGCGCTCAAAGAACTTGGAGTGGACGCCAAAAAAGGAGAGCTTCCCGACGCCGCCACCGCGTCCAAAGCTGTGGACATGGCCAAGCACGCCAAACGGCTCTCGTGGGGCCTTCAACTGGGCGGCGGATTTTCTTTCATACTGGCTCTGACTGTCGGATTGATTATCGGAAACTTCACCAAAGGGTTCGCCGCGTTTTTGAAAGAGGCGGCCAAACCTGAATGGTATATCAAGACTGCGATCGTTTATCTGGGAATCAAGATCGGCCTTATGTCGATGAAGGCGGCCGGATTCGTGTTCGAGCTGGCTATCGCCGGAATGTGCGCGACTATCGTGGCCTATCTGCTGTTTTGGCCCATCACCTACTGGATGGGAAGAAAGTTTTTCAACTTGCCGCGCGCGGCTTCGGCTGTGCTCTCATCGGGCATCTCGATCTGCGGCGTATCGGCGGCGATAGCGACCGCCGGCGCCATACGCGCCAAAGCGGTGCTACCTGTTATGGTGTCGATGCTTATCGTTGTTTTCGCCATGTTCGAGCTTATTATCCTTCCAGGACTTTACGTGGCGATAGCTCCCGACCAGCCGATAGTAAACGGCGCCGCTATGGGTATGACCGTCAAGACCGACGGCGCGGACGCGGCGGCCGGGGCGATCCTGGACGAGTTGCAACGCGCTTATGGGGCGAGAAAGGGAATTTATTGGGAGGAGGGCTCCATTCTGGCCTCCGCCATCATGACGAAAATCTGGATCGATATGTTCATCGGTGTCTGGGCTTTTGTTTTGGCCATCATCTGGGTTTACCACGTAGAGCGAAAACCAGGACAAAGCAAGGTTCCTGTCTCTGAAATATGGCACAGGTTCCCGAAATTCGTTGTCGGCTATTTCTTCTGCTGGTTCGTCTATCTTGCGATCGCCGTTTTTATACCGGAGTGGATAAAAGTGGCCAAGGGAGGCGCCCACATAGTGCAAGGCCCAATGCGCAAAATGATGTTCATGCTCACTTTCGTAAGCATTGGCGTCATCACGGACTTTTCCAAGCTCAAAGGAATGGGTAAGCTTACGTTACTCTACGCCATTGCGCTGTTTGGAGTAGTCGCGCCGATAGCCTATATCGTGGCCTGGATTTTCCATCATGGAATGATGCCACCTATTGTTACGCCGTAATACCATCAGTTGCGCTCCTCGGACTGGTGGATAAGAGCGATGCTGGATGGGCCGCAAGGCCTGTCCAGTATCGCCTCCCCTTTTCTTTTAAGTAAGGCCGCAGATAAACAGAGTCAGGCCTTCCAGGGGAGATATCGATAAATATAACGGTTACACTGCAAGTCACACCGCCGTCATAAGCATAGTTGGCCGCGTAGACGCCATTTAATACAACACACCTCCTGAAAAAACGAAGGGAGTTATTCGCCAGAATGCGGAAGGCTACAAGACTTCCAGCGGTAAACAAGATTTATGCGGTTATAAATTAGATTTTAAAGGCGCTTGTGCCTTTTAGCTGGAATATGAAATAATAGCCTTCGTAAAGGGTGTTTTCAAACTTCGTTCGATGAACATTGAAAAAATGTCCGTTATTAGCTTTAGATCGGGCTCGGCCTTAAGGCCGGTTTCCCAGCCTTTAATTGTCTTTTTCTGCTTCGGGTTTTTATTTTTTCCAGCTCCGGCCCTGGCCGATTCCGCGTTCAACATCGTAGGAGCCAGGCCTTTATACTTCGGAGGCCTGCGTGACCTTGCAAAACATTACGAGGAGAAAACAGGGATCAAAATATTCTCAAAAGCCGGCGGTTGCAGAGCGGCGGCTGGAGAAGTGAAAATACCCTCCAAACGGTCTATAGGGGCATGGTGTTGCCCTGTCCCTAAAGAGCAGGACAAAAAAATGGGGATAATCCGGATACCAGTGGCGATGGACGCTATCGCCATCTACGTTCACCCTACCAATCCGGTCAACAATATATCCATTAAACAGCTTCAAGGAATATATAGAGGGGAGATAACGAACTGGTCGAAGCTCGGCGGCCCGTCAAAGCCAATTGTTCCCCTGGTGCGCAGGCATTGCGAGGGCCTGCCTGAGGTATTCCGTAAAATAATCGTCGGAACATGGTTTGAACATGAAAATAAAACTGATTGGCTGGAAGTCAAATCGATCGAAAAGATGATGGAGAATGTTGAGAAATTCCGGTTAGCTATCGGATATGAAAGTCTGGTTTTCGCCACAAATGGATCCGTTAAGATATTAAGTGTGGACGGTGTCTGGCCCACCGCCGAAAATATCAGAAGTAAGCTGTACCCTTTCTGGAGAATCTTGTCTCTTGGCGTTCATAAATCGCTCGCCGACGATCCGATGATTAAGAAATTTCTGGAATTTACTCTCACCAAGGAAGGCCAGAGGATTCTAAGAAGGAAACTGGTAAGTATTCCTGCGGAGGGTACATGAAAGGGATATGGAGAAAACTCCGCATTCAATGGAAGCTTCTGATCCTGTTTACCCTGATGATAGCGCTCCCCGTGGTCACCATACTGTTTGTGGTACAGGATATTATCGTCAACCAGCTTCATTTCAGGCAACATGAAAAAATTACATTCGCCAAAAGTTCAGTAAACTCCGTCCTTCTGCGCTCTCAGAGAATGGCGGCGAACTACCTGACGCTAATAAGCCGTGACGACGCGATACAAGATTCTTTTTATTACGCTGTGAGGGCAAAGGAGGTTGGCGTTCTGGAGTCTGAAATGCGCCTGCTGTCCCTGCCGGTAGATTATGACATCATTATCGCCCGCAACTCGCTTGGCGAGACTTTAGTCGAGCTTGGCAATGCATCCATAACAGCAGATAATCACCAACAGCCTCTGCAGTGCGAATCGGAGCCGCTGGCGCCAGGTAAAGCATGTGAAGAGCTGTGGAAATGGAATGATACTCTCTTTTTTGGAGCCCTGGCCCCGGTTTTTAAATCGAGGCTGACCGTGGAGTTTCAGCAAGAATTGTCAGACCGCAACTTGCTCGGAACGCTGATAATCGCCAGCGTGCTTGACGACAGATTCGCCAGGAAAATACGTGAAATAACAGGCGCCGAAATAGTCATCAGGGATAAAAACCGGGTTTACGGAACTTCACTTCCTGAAATGCGAAAAACCTCTTTCAACTTTTTCTCAGACTCCTATGGTGATAATAATGAGTTCTCAACACAGGAGATAAACGGCTCCAGCTATCTTGCCGCGTCCCTTCCGGTCAAAACCAAAAACAATATTTCCCTGGGTGAAATAATTATTCTGGCCGATAACGACGCTATAGTAAGAACCACCCGGCGAATTAACTATACGATATATCTTGTATCCTGGTTCGTGTTCATTATCGGATTCGCGCTGGCGTTCAAGTTCTCCAGAAGCCTGGGCTCCTCCATAAACACGCTAAGCGATGGAGCCAAAAAAATTGGCGGTGGAGATTTTACCGGCGATATAGAGATAAAATCTTTCGTCGAGCTTGACTCCCTGGCCCGCTCGCTCAACTCCATGTCGGGCGACCTGAAGTCCCTGATCGCCGAGAAGGAAAAATATCTTGAGGAAATACATATTCAGCATGAGAAGATTGTTGAGCAAAAAGAGTATATGACCAGTCTTTTTGAAAGCGCCAATGACCTGATTTATGTGACGGACCTCGACGGCAAGATAACTTTTATCAACCAGAAAATTGAGGAATACGGATATGGCAAGAAGGAGCTTTTAGGTAAACTGTCCAAAGACCTTATTAATTTCTCCGGCATGGATGGCAGATTCGAGGAAAATATAGAAAAAAGGTCCACCGTATATGAAGTGAACCTTAATACAGGCAACGGTAAAACCAGGCTTATGATATTCAGCTCTTCGTTGATAAGAGAAACCAGCGGGGCCGTCACAAGCGAGCTTTGCATACTCCGCGACATCACCGATCAGAAAATCATAGAAAACAATATTACTCATTTCGACAGGCTGGCTTGCACAGGAAGGCTGGCGGCGGGTGTGGCGCATGAAATCGGCAACCCGTTAACGTCCGTCTCATCCTTCCTTCAACTGCTGGAAGAAAAAGAAAATGACGCCTACAAAGAAGATTGCATCAAAACCATCCAGAAACATATTAACCGCATATGTTTTACGGTGGAAAGATTGAAAAATCTTTCCAGGCCGCATTCCCTGGAAAAATGGAGCCGGATCGATATCGGTTTGATGATACAGTCTGCGATGGATATTGTCCGGTTCGATCCACGCCTGAGAAATGTGGAGATCATACTGGATCAAGATGAAAATACCCCGGTGATCACCGGCCAGGGTGACCAGTTGATACAAGTATTAATAAACCTCGTTTTAAACAGCGCGGACGCCATGAATGGAAGCGGAAAGCTTATTTTAAAAACCAGAGCCGATTTAACAAATAATGAAGTTAGCCTGGAGATTATCGATACCGGGTCCGGGATAGAGAGAGAATCTCTTGATCTCATTTTCGATCCTTTTTTCACAACTAAAGGCCATGACAACGGCACAGGGCTGGGGCTTTATGTCAGTCAAAGCATAATTCAACACCATAGCGGCAAAATATTTGTGAAAAACAGCTCAGGAAAAGGAACAATTATATGCATTTGCCTGCCTGTTGAAAGACAGCAGGTTGAAGTGGCTATCAAACAGGAGTGTAACTGATAAATGGGTCATATTCTGGTTGTCGATGACGAAACGGACATCTGCAGGGCCATGAGTCTTATTTTCTCGGAAATGGGGCACACCGTGCATATGGCTGACAACATTAAAGACGCGCTCGAAATCATAAATACTACTTCGCCAGATATCGCTTTTTTCGATCTGCGGCTCGGCCAGGAGAGCGGGATAGACCTTTTGAAATTATCAAAAGAAGCCGCTCCCGACATGACGGTCTTGATGATCAGCGCTTTTGGATCGGTTGAATCTGTGGTGCAGGCCATGAAGATCGGCGCTTACGATTATATACGCAAACCTTTTAACAACGATGAAATTAAGATCACGGTCAACCGGCTTTTCGAGCATAGAGAGCTGATCAACAGCCGGGACAGTCTGCAACAAGAGCTTGACAATATTTTACGCTTCGAGAGCATGGTGGGCGAGAGCCCGGCTATGAAACGAATGAAGCATCTGATTAAAAAAGTTCTGCACTCGAAGGCCAATGTTCTTCTGACGGGCGAGACAGGAACAGGCAAAAGCCTGGCGGCCCACATCATTCATCATCAGGGCCCCAGGAAAGATTTTCCGCTGGTCACAATAAACTGCGGCGCCATACCGGAAAATCTGCTGGAGAGCGAGCTTTTCGGGCACAATAAAGGCGCCTTCACCGGAGCCATTGAAAATAAAACAGGCCTGTTTGTTAAAGCCGACAAAGGCTCCTTGTTTCTTGACGAAGTCTCTGAGCTTCCACTAAAAATGCAGGTAAAACTGCTTAACGTTATTCAGACAAAAGAATTGACTCCTGTAGGATCCACAGAACCGATAAAAATTGACGTCAGGATTATCGCCGCTTCGAACACCAACCTGGCGGAAGCTGTGCAGAAAAAAGAACTTAGAAAAGACCTCTTTTACAGACTCAACGTTGTGGAAATAAGTGTTCCTCCACTGAGGGAATGCAGGTCGGATATCCCGCAATTGGTCCACCTCTATGTTGACAGGTTTGCTAAAGACGCAGGCAAGCCATCGCCGAAAATACCTGGAGCCATAATGAGATCCCTGCAGGAGCACTCCTGGCCTGGCAACGTGCGGGAACTGGAAAACATACTTGAACGCGCCGTTTTGATGTGTGATGGCGCCACAATCGAGCCAAAGGACATAAGCCTGGATCTTATCCGGGCGCAAACGGCGAATGCGGCTCGAAACAACAAACCAACCGATTTAAAATCAAGAGTCTCTCTTATGGAAAAGGAATATATACAAGAGGTTTTATCGCGGCACGGCAACAATAAAGAAGAGACCGCCCGTTTTTTGAATATCAACATAGCCACTCTTTACCGCAAACTCGATCACTGACAGCGCAAATATTTCTTGACTTCCCGTTCAGATGCCATAGAATTTTATCTAATCGTTTTTGGGCGCCCCCTGTGGGGCTTAATAAGGAAGACGGTTAAATTCCGTCGCGGGACCGCCGCTGTGACCGGGGACGAAACCTGTATTTTGCCACTCTTTCATACATGGAGGGGGAAGGCGCAGGGAGTAGACCGATCCGGAAGTCAGAAGACTTGCCCAAAAATATATTTGTGATCGGATTCGCTCCGGGAAAGGGCTGTGTCCTTTCTCTTGGATGAAAAACGGCATCCTGGAATATTTTTTGTGGTGGAGCCGGGATGCTGTTGATGTTGGCCCGTTTTTTTCTCGTATCTTGCGCGCGCTCTCGTATCTTTACAGGAAGCGGTTATGCCTGGCGCTGACTGCCCAAGGGTTATTATCGCAGGCGCGCATAGCGGCGTGGGCAAAACTTCCCTGGCTCTCGGACTCTCCGCCGCGCTGAAAAAGCGAGGGCTCAAAGTCCAGACCTATAAAGTAGGCCCCGATTTCCTGGATCCCACCTATCTTAAAATAGCGTCGGGCCGCCCCTGCTACAACCTCGACGCCTGGATGATGGGGCAGGACTATGTAAAAAGCCTGTTTCAAAAAACTTCGGCCGGCGCGGATATTGCCGTGATCGAAGGCGCTATGGGCCTGTTCGACGGGTTCAGCCCGGAATCATCGGAAGGAAGCACAGCGCAGATCGCAAAATGGCTTAAAGCGCCTGTCGCGCTGGTGGCGAACGCCGGTGGCGCGTCGAGAAGCTTCGCGGCCCTGGTGGAAGGTTACGCCCGGTTCGAGCCTGATCTACAAATCAAAGGTGTGATCGCCAATTTTTGCGGATCCAAAAACCATAGCAACCTTTTATCCAGGGCTATAAACTCTCATCTTTCGTGTAAATATCTGGGAGGAGTCGTTAAAGGAGCGGCGCCAAAGCTCGACAGCAGACATCTGGGCCTCGTCACAGCAAAAGACACGCTTACTCAAAATATAGTCGATGAGCTGGCTGTGGTTGTCGAAGAGCATATCCTGGTAAAAGATGTTATCGAAATGGCGAAGACAGCTCCTCGTTTGAAAACCGGCGAGATCAGCGCAAACCACGAGGATACAGCGGCCCGGCTGGGAGTCGCGCGCGACAAGGCGTTTCAGTTTTACTATACCGACAATCTAGAAGCGCTGAGGGCGAGCGGATTTGAGCTTGTCGAGTTTTCCCCAACCTGCGGCAGGAGACTACCTGACAACCTGGACGCTTTGCTTATAGGGGGAGGATATCCGGAAGAATACGCCGACGAGCTATCTGAAAACATCTCCATGAAAAACGACATAAGAAATTTCTCCGACTCAGGCCTTCCCGTATACGCAGAATGCGGCGGGCTGATGTATCTGTCTAAAGGAATAGAGGACATTAACGGCAAAAGAAATCCTATGGTCGGGCTTTTGCCCGCCTGGACGAAAATGCGCCAACGTTTCACGGCGCTTGGATATGTAGAAGCGTCGTTTGAAGAAAATTCTCTTTTCGGCAAAGCCAGCGAAACCATTCGTGGGCATAAATTCCATTATTCGGAGCTTTTAGACGATCCGGCCGGGAGTGACGGATGGAAAACGGTTTATTCGTTAAAACGAAAACGCGACGGAGAGATTTTTAGCGAGGGATACTCAAAAGGTGGCGTTTTGGCCAGCTACGCGCATTTGCATTTCGCTTCCCGCCCGCTATCGCTCCGCCGTTTTATCAACAGTTGTATGGAGGCAAATACGTCATGAGCGCTACTGGAACGGACAAAAAGGATAGATCACACATATATAAACTGTACGAATCCCCCGTCGCGCCGGAAGAAATCGAGGCCAGATCGTTCGAGGCGATAGACCGGGAGGCTAAAAGCCACAGCTTCTCGGATGATGAGTGGATCGTCGTCAGAAGAATGATTCACACTACCGCCGATTTTTCGCTGATCGGCGACGTAAAGTTTTCGACCGGAGCGATCAGAAGCGCGTGTGAGGCTTTGCGGGCCGGGGCCAGTTTATACGCCGATTCGAACATGATTAAATCAGGCCTTTCGTTGATGAGGCTCAAGGCGGTTTTTCCAGATTACACCAAAGATAAAATCCTCTGCCACATCGCCGACGAGGACGTGGCCGAAGAATGCAAGAAAGCGGGCCTGCCCAGGTCTCTTTACGCCATCAGAAAAGCCAGGCCCCATCTGGATGGAGCTGTAGTGGCGATTGGAAACGCTCCGGTGGCTCTGCTGGAGCTGAACAGGATGATCGCCGAAGGCGAGGTCAGGCCCGCCGTTGTTATCGCGATGCCGGTCGGGTTTGTTCATGTGATTGAAAGCAAAGAGGAGCTGATGGGGATAGACGCGGAGTATATAACCATACAAGGAAGACGCGGCGGAAGCGGCATCGCGGTCAGCGTCGTGCATTCGCTCCTGGCGATAGCGTCAAATCAGAAATCTGGAGATTGAAAATGAGCGGAAAAACCAGGACAGCCGTAATTCTGATAGGACATGGCAGTCGTGTTCCGGCGTCCGGCGCCGATATGATAAAAGTGGCGGAGCGGTTACGAAGTGAAAATTGTTACGCCATGATCGAGACATGTTACATGTCGCGAATGAAACCTTTCTTTTCGGAAACGCTTAAAAAAGTAGCCGAGTCGAAAGTTGAAAAAGTTGTGGTCATTCCATATTTCCTCCACTCAGGATTGCATCTTGTCCTGGATATCCCGAAAATGATCCAGGAAAACGCAAAACTTTTCCCCGGCCTCAATATAGTTTACGGCAAGCACCTTGGATACGATAACGCTATGGTGGCGCTCGTAAAGAGAAGAATTGAAGAGTCGGATACGCTGGACGACGTGCGCGATCTCAAGCTTGCCGAACGCTCGAACTATCCCCTGCCCAAAGACGAGCTGGAGTTCGTCCCTATGACCGAAGAAGAGGCAAAAGAGTACAGGGATAACTACGGAAGCCGTTGCCACCATCACCACCATTAAAAATAGCGCAAAACCATAAATGAGCCGAAAAACAAAGTTCGCTTTGATCTACCTGACCGCCCTTTCGCTCACCCCCTCATATGCTGAGGCCATGCACATATCGGAGGGGATATTGCCGGCCGGATGGGCGGCCTTCTGGTTTATCACGGCCGCTCCTTTTGTATGGCTGGGATTAAGAGAGCTAAAAACAAGAACAGACGAATCACCCCAGTTCAAGCCCTTCCTGGGTCTTGTCGGCGCGGCGATATTTATAATCTCATGCATGCCGATCCCTGTTCCGGTGGCCGGGGCCACGTCCCATCCAGCCGGCGTGGGTCTTGCCGCCATTCTTATAGGGCCGTGGCTTACGGCTCTTGTAAGTAGCGTGGCGCTGGCGCTCCAGGCGTTGTTTCTGGCTCACGGAGGCCTGACCACGTTAGGCGCCAATACCATGTCGATGGGCGTCATGGGAGCGCTGACCGGATACATCACGTTTAAAGCTGGAAAGAAGATCGGGATGTCAACCTACATGGCGGCGTTCGCCGCAGGATTGTTGTCAGACTGGGTTACCTACGCCGGAACGTCCCTTTTCATGGCGCTGGCGCTCCACGCCGACGGCTCGTTCTGGAAAATGTTTTTATCGATCATGGTAGCCTTCGCTCCGACGCAGGTGCCTCTGGGCCTGCTCGAAGGGTTTATGACCGCCGGCGCTTATGAATTTATACGCTCAAGAAGGCCGGAGCTGATTTACAAAACCCTTGGGGGGAAATTAGCGTGAAATCTATTATCACGATAATGACAATTTTGATTGTTACAACAGGCTCCGCCGCTCTGGCTAAAGAGGTGGCTCCTAAAGGCAAATGGCTCGGAGTCGATGAGACTGTTGTTCAGGCTTTCGCTGAAAAGGCGGGCATGCCTGCAAGAGCCCCTTATATAAACACGGATCAGGGCGACCTCCTCCTGTTTTTGTTCCTCGTCTCCGGTTTTATCGGCGGATTCGTGATGGGATATTGCTACAAATTGCTGTTTACGTCTGAAAATACGAAAAATAACGGAGTGGCCCCAAAATGAATTTCGAGCTTTTTACCGACATATTCACATACAAAGAGAACAGGTTCACACAGCTTGAGCCGCGAGTGAAAATTCTTACGGCGGGTCTTGCGGTATGTCTGGTTCTTTTCTCGAACGGGCCTTTGTTTCCAGCTTCGATGTTCGCCGTCAGCCTTTCAGCCACCATCGCCGCCGGGGTCCCGGCCAGGCTCGCCATGCTTCGCATTACCGGCCCCCTTGGAGTGGCGGCCATGATTCTCCTGATAAAATCTGTTCTTACAGGCTCCACAGAGCTTTTTTCCATCGATCTGCTGTCGCTACATCTGGTTTTTACAAACGAAGGATTCAGCGAAGGGATCAACATTGCTTTTCGAATATTGGGAGCGCTCGGCGTGGTGCAGTTTTTAAGCGTTACCACTCCCGCGCATGATATTTTCCGGGCCTTGCGCTGGCTCGGTTTCCCCCACGGCTGGGTTGAAGTGGCGATGCTTATGTACAGATACACGTTCGAGCTTTTCGAGACCGCCATCGACATGAGCTCCGCCCAGAAAACCAGGCTTGGCTACTCCAACGCGAAACGTGGCCTTGCGTCCGCAGGAGAGCTTGCCGGAGCCGTAATATTGAGGTCCATGGACAAGGCGGTAAGCGCCAACGAAGCCATGGTCGCGAGGGGATATAAAGGCGTGATACAGTTCGACCCCCCGCGGCCTGTTGAGCGCCGTGATCTGGCTTATGGATTCATGGCTTCGACTCTTATCTTGTCTCTCTATTTTATAACAGGTATGGCATGAGTGATAACGAAGAGAATAAATACGCTATAAACGCAAAGGGTGTGTCTTTTAGATACCAGGAAGGCACACTCGCCCTGAACGATGTTACTTTCCATGCGCGACATGGAGAATTCGTCGCGCTTCTCGCCTCCAACGGCTCTGGTAAAACGACTCTTCTAAAAGCCCTGGCCGGACTAATAAAGCCGCAATATGGCAAGATATTGATCGATGGAGACGATATAAACTCCATGTCCTCAAAAGAGCTTTACTCCAAAACAGGCATTGTTATCCAGAACCCGGACGACCAGTTATTCGGCGCCACTGTGCGCGAGGATGTGGCTTTCGGCCCGCGAAACATGGATTTGAGCGAAGACGAAGTTGAGACCCGCGTCAAAGAGGCGCTCGAAGGCGTAGGGGCCGGGCGCCTTGGCAAGCGGGCGATACAACATCTTAGCTTCGGCGAAAAAAAGAAAGTCGCTGTGGCCGGCGTGCTTGCCATGCGTCCCAACATCCTTATACTCGACGAGCCGACCGCAGGACTAGACCCGGCGGGCGAAGCGTCTATGATGCGCCTGTTGAGCAGGCTTAACCGCGAATGCCGTGTGACCGTGATTCTTGCGACCCATTCCGTGGATATGCTTCCCCTCTTCGCCGACAGGATTTTTGTGCTCAGTGAAGGAAGGGTATTAAAGAGCGGGCCTGCGGCTGATATTTTCACGGATCATGAAATGATCGAGCAAGCCAAACTGCGCCTGCCCTATATCTCCTCTCTCCTCCATGAGATGAAACGCCTTGATGGAGTTCCCATTAACGGCCTGCCTTTGACCATAGGAGAGGCGAGAAAAAGAATGCTTGAGCTTATCCCGGAGGATATTCTGATAAAACAATTAGACAAGAAAAGCCATGAGTAAACTTAGAACAGGATATACGACCGGGGCCTGTTCGGCGGCGGCGGCCAAAGCGGCGGCCATGATAATGGCAGGTAAAAATCACGCTCCAGATGAGGTGGCGATAACGCTCGGCTCCGGTGGCGGCGTAAAAACTGTTTTACCCATAGCGGACTACAGCGTTTTTGATAACGGCGCGAGGGCGTCCGTCATCAAAGACTCCGGCGACGACCCGGACATAACAAACGGAAGCCGTATCGTCGTGGATCTGTTCTGGGAGAAAGACGGTGACATTGTTTTTGAGGCCGGGGAAGGCGTTGGAATGGTTACCAAAGCCGGGCTTTCGATAAAAAAAGGCGAGCCTGCCATCAATCCCGGCCCCAGAAAAATGATAGCGGAAGCGGTGCGCGAAATAACGGGTCGGCCCGTGCGTGTGAGGATATCGATACCTGGCGGCGAAGAGTTGGCGCAAAAAACGTTCAACCCGAAACTAGGCGTGATCGGAGGGTTGTCTATCCTGGGCACCACCGGGATAGTGCGTCCTTTCTCTAACGAAGCTGTGCGCGAAGCTATAATTTGCCTTCTCGATGTGGCGGTCGCCGGTGGCTACACCGATATTGTTTTGACACCCGGCAACATAGGCGCAAAAGCGGCTGGACGTTATTTCAATGTAGCCGGCGAACAGATAGTGGAGGCTGGTAACGAGTGGGGCTATGTCATAGAGAAAGCGGTTGACAGAAATGTCAGAAGATTATTGCTGGTCGGGCATCCGGGCAAGCTTGCCAAGCTTGCCATGGGGCAGTGGAATACCCATTCGAAACATTCGAAAAGCGCGGCGCCGTACATCGCCGAAGTCGCAAAAGGCGAAATGGGATTTACTACCGTCGAATCTGAAACCGTCGAAGGTATTTTCGAGGCGATGGAGCCTGAAAAACGCAAGCGGCTGTCTGATCTTATAGCCATAAAAATCGTCGGAGCCGTAAATGAAAAATCTGGCGGCGAAATCGAAACCAGCGTCGCCCTGGTAAATATGAAGTCAGAGCTTATCGGCTCGAAGCTTTGGAGCGGGCCATGGATAAAATAACAATTGTGGGATGCGGGCCAGGCTCCGCTAAGTTTATGACACAAGCCGGGATCACAGCCGCAAGCCAGGCTGATTTCCTGGTAGGAAACAGGCGGCTTCTTGAGCTGATAGACGACGTTAAAGGCGAAAAAATCGACACCGGCGTCAATATTGAAAAAACAATCGAATGTATCGGCCAAAAAAGAAAAGAGGGCAGGGTGGCTCTTCTGGTAAGCGGCGATCCGGGGCTGTTTTCTATTTCGAGACAGGTTACTCAAAAGTTCGGTTATAAAGCATGCCATCTGATTCCCGGAATCAGCTCGATCCAACTGGCTTTCGCCAAGCTTGGAATAAGCTGGGACGACGCTTTAATCATAAGCGCTCACGCCGCCGACCCAGAGGTGGATGAAGCGCGGGCTGGACAAAACCGTAAGATCGCCGTACTGCTTGGGCGTAACGAATCGGTGAAATGGATAGATGGTTTTATAAAACGCATCGGCGGCGGCAGAGGCCTGTTCGTCTGTGAAAATCTGGGCCTTGAAAACGAGCGTTTTTTCGAAACCACCACCGATAAAATTGGCGCTCTCAAACTGGCGTCCAGAACTATTGTTCTTTTGATAGATAAGGAGCTTGTGAATTGAGTCTTGGAAAATTATACGGAATAGGAGTGGGCCCTGGCGACCCGGAGCTGATCTCTATAAAAGGAGCGAGGCTTATCTCAGACACAAAGCATCTGTTTGTTCCCATCGCCAGAATTAAAAAGAAAAGCGTGGCGCTCGATATTGTCAAAGAATATGTAAACGAGGGCACAAACGTAAAAGAGCTTGTATTCCCCATGGTGACCGACAAAAGCGAGTTGAATAAACGGTGGGACGAGTCGGCCAGGATAATAGCCGACACGCTTGAGAGCGGCGAGGACGCTGTTTTTCTCACGCTGGGCGACGCTCTTTTGTATTCCACCTATATTTATCTTCTGCGCTCTTTACGTAAAATTCATCCAGATGTAAACGTCGTCACCATACCTGGAATCACCGCTTTTAGCGCCGTGGCGGCGTTGACCGGCTTCCCCGTGGGCGAGGCGAAAGAGCCTGTCACGATAGTGCCCACTTCAGACGATCTGCAGGCGGTGCGCGGCGCCATCGAGCTTGGCGGTACGGTTATTTTAATGAAAGTTGGCAAAAGACTTCAGAATATTCTGGATCTGCTAGAGGAGATGGACGCGATCAAAGAATCGGTGTTCGTAGCCAACGCCGGAATGGAAAGCCAGCGGCTCGTGACCGACCTTCGAGAGCTTAAAGGCGAAAACGACCAGACAGGATATCTCTCCACCATCCTTATCAAAAGCCAGGCGAGGACAAAACAGTGAAAGTATATTTCGTGGGCGGCGGGCCGGGCGACCCGGAGCTGATGACGATAAAAGCGGAACGGCTTATTAAATCTTGCAAGGTTTGTATTTACGCCGGGTCTTTAGTCAGCGATGAAGTTATCGCGATGATTCCTGACAACGCGGAAAAACATGACTCGGCCAAAATGAACCTGGATGACACGTCGAAAGTCATTAAGAACGCTTCGGACAACGGAGCCGATGTAGTACGCCTTCACTCAGGCGACCCCTCCATTTACGGAGCCATAGGCGAGCAGATGCGCGAGCTCGACAAATTGAATATCGATTACGAAGTGGTTCCGGGCGTAAGCTCGTTTCAGGCTTCCGCCGCCGCAGTCAAAAAAGAGCTCACGGCGCCGGAAGTATCCCAGACAATAATCTTGACCAGGATCGCCGGCCGCACGCCCGTTCCGGACGAGCAAGACCTTGCTTTGCTGGGAAAATCGAAAGCTACGCTTTGCGTGTTCCTCTCCGTTTCAAAAATAGGTGACGTGGCCGACAAACTTAAAGAAAGCTACGGCGCCGCCTGCCCGGTCAAAGTGGTCTACAGGGCGTCGTGGCCCGACCAGCAAATCATAGAAGGAACGCTTATCGATATTCACGAGCGTGTAAAAGCAAGAGCGATTACAAAAACCGCGATGATAATAATCGGCTGGGCGCTCGACGATGGCAACGAAGCCGTCTCCAAACTTTATGATAAAAATTTCTCGCACGAATACAGAAAGAGCGTATGAAATGAAAATCGCGTTTATCACGCTTTCAAAAGAGGGCGTGGCGTTGATGAGGATGCTAAAACAAGCATTCCCGGAAGCCGACGCTTACGCCCACAAAATCGCAGGCGCTGGTATCGAATGTGAGCGTTTCGAGAGTGTGGTCGAGCTTACCAAACGTATCTTTACCCAATACGATGGGCTTGTCTATATCGCGCCTTGCGGCGCGGTTGTACGCGCGCTTGCCGGAAATCTTGTCTCCAAAAAAACCGACCCTGCCGTCGCGCTTATGGATGTGGGAGGCAGGCACGCTATCAGCCTTCTGAGCGGACATGAGGGAGGCGCAAACGACCTGGCGGTTATGATCGCCAACGCCGTCGGCGCCGAGCCTGTGATAACAACAACAACCGAAGCCGTCAAGAGCCTGATCGTAGGCGTGGGATGTAAAAAAGACAAGTCGAAAGAAGATATAGAAAAGGCCATCAACGCCGCGCTGGATAAAGCGGGAGCCGACTCCTGCGATATAAGGTTTTTCGCCAGCGCGGATATCAAATCGAACGAGCGGGGACTGATCGAGGCGGCCAAAAGTTTCGGCGCTCCCATAAGGTTTATTTCTTCAGAGGAGATACGAAACTGCGTAAGAGAGTTTGAAGAATCAGAGTTTGTTAAAAGTAAGGTAAATTTACCCGCCGTGGCGGAGCCTTCTGCGTTGCTTGCGGGAAGGAGGACATCATTAATACTGAGAAGAATAAAACTGAACGGAGTGACCGTAGCGATCGCAAAGGAAAACTGTCCGTCGTTGGGATAGGCCCCGGCGGCAAGCTCGACAGGACGCTTAGGGCGGAGAAGACCATCGCCAACTGCGAAGTGGTGGTCGGTTACACAAAATACCTTGAGCTTGTGGAGGACTTAACAAAGGGCAAGGAGCTTGTATCCACCGGCATGACCAGGGAAGTGGATCGTGTCCGCGCCGCTATAACACGCGCCAGCGAGGGCTTGAGCGTAGCTTTGATATCATCCGGCGACGCGGGAATTTACGGGATGGCCGGCCTTGCCATCGAGCTTACCGAGTCGATGGGAGTCGATCTGCCGGTGGAAGTTATTCCCGGTGTCAGCGCGGCCAGTTCGGCTGGCGCAAAGCTTGGCGCGCCTCTTGCCCTCGATTTCGCCACTATCAGCCTGAGCGACCTTCTCGTCCCGTGGGATACTATTAAAAAACGGCTCGAAGCTGTGGCGGAGGCGGACATGGTTGTCGCCTTATACAACCCGAAAAGTAAAAAGCGCGTCTCCCAGCTTGAAGAGGCGGCGGAGATTTTCCGCAAATACCGCCCCGGCGCAACGCCCGTTGGTGTTTGCGATTCTATCAGCCTGGACGGTGAGCGAATCGTTATTACAACTTTAGACAAGTTTTTGAATGAAGAAATCGCGATGCGCACAACCGTAATTATCGGCAACACATCTTCAAAAATAATCGATGGCCGTTTTGTAAATCCGAGAGGTTACGACGTATGATCCTTGTTTTCGGCGGAACCAGCGATACCGCGCAGGTGACGCAGGCCATAGCCGGGCTGGGGCATGAAGTGACCGTATCCACCGCAACCGATATCGATATCGACATCGGAGAGAACGACAAGGTTAAGAGAATCACAGGCAGAATGACGCTCGATGAGATTAAAGAGTTCATATCAAATAATGGTGTTCGGGCGGTTGTAGACACAACCCATCCCTACGCGACAATCGTCCGTGCTAATGCGCGCAAAGCCGCTAATGAGACCACCATACCCTATTTTACTTTCGTCCGGCCCGGCCTTGTCTACGACTGTAATAACATTATCTGGGCGGAAGATTACGAGCAGGCGGCCAAGATAGCGTTTTCTTTCGGCGAGACCGTGCTAACGACTACAGGCTCTAAAAATATCGGCGTATTCGCTGAAAAATCGAAGGAGACCGGTGTCGAGATGGTGGCCAGAGTCCTCGATTATCCAGAGTCTGTCGAAGCTTGCCACAGGGCGGGATTGAGCGACGATCATATAATAGCCAAAAGAGGGCCGTTCACTGTGGAGAGCAACATTAGCCACCTCCAGCAGTATGATATTGGGGTTGTGGTAAGTAAAGATAGTGGGCTTGCGGGCGGGGCGCCTGAAAAAGTGGAGGCGGTGAAGCAGTCTGACCTAAAAATTGTGATGATAAAAAAACCGGATCACACCGGGTCCGGCGCTTTTGAGTCGGTTGACGAGTTGATAGAGGAATTTCACCGTGTTACACAGCAGGGTTTAGAGGCTGAACAGCGCTGATGGAGCAAGTTAAAGGAATAACCGTGATATTTACAGGGGACGGGAAAGGAAAAACATCCGCCGCTCTGGGCGTTGTGGCGCGTTCGCTGGGGCATGGCAAAAAGTGTAAGATCATACAATTCATAAAAGGACGGCGCCGCTCTGGAGAGCATTATCTCGCCGAAAGGCTGGCGCCCGATCTTGAGATCGTTATGTCAGGAAAAGGTTTTACGTGGCTTGCCGATGTATCGCGCGAAGATCACGAGACACAGGCGCAGGAAGGGATAAAACTTGCCGAAGAGGCGATAACATCGGGGCGGTACGCCGTGGTGGCGCTCGATGAAATTCTCTACGCGCTAAGATCGGGCCTCGTGAAAATAGAACAGGTGGAGAAGCTTATCGACTTAAGGCCGGAGGGGAGTCATCTTGTTTTAACCGGAAGGGACGCTCCTCAAAGGCTTATCGATAAAGCTGATCTTGTGACGAACATGCAGGTAATCAAGCATCCAAAGCAGGCGGGGATACCGGCGCAAAAATGCATGGACTACTAGAGAGCCAGATCAAAATGAAGCGGGTAACCCTCATACGTCATGGAGTAACGATAGCGAACCTGAAAAAATTTTACGCAGGCGCGACAGACCTGCCCCTGGCGCCGGAAGGCGAAAGACAGGCCGAAGCGCTGGCGAAGCGCGTAAAAGCCATGCGGCCCGACAAGATTCTTTCAAGCCCGCTAAAAAGGGCGCAAGACACGGCGAGGATAGCCACATCCGGGATCAATCTCGATATCGAGCTTGATAATGATTTGCGGGAAGTGGATTTCGGGAAATGGGAAAACAAATCTTATTCAGAGCTCGTCAGAGACTATAAAGAGGAAGTTGACAGATGGTTCTCGTGGGATCCGGATTTCGGATTTCCAGATGGCGAGAGTTATAAAGGTTTTTCCAAACGGGTCAGGGGCGTGATGGAGATGATAGTAGACGAAGAAGCGGATAGTTTAATCGTGTTCACTCATGGCGGCGTCATAGGCCACTTGATGTGCCTTATCCTTGGCCTTGGGTTTCAAAACCAGTTTTCGCTTTTGGCGCCACCGGCTTCGTTTGTGACATTGGAGCAAAACAACGGAGCGCTAGAGCTGAAAGAAAGCCGCTGGGAGACCGGCTCAGGAAATTAGCGATGGGCAAAATAGTGTTCGTGACAGGCGGGCGGCGAAGCGGCAAAAGCGCCTACGCCCAGAATCTTGCGGAGAGTTTAAAAAATAAACCGATGCTTTACATCGCAACCTGTCCCGTCATCGATGAAGAGACAAAAACAAGAATTGAAAATCACAAAAGAGACCGGGAAGGAGCCGGATGGGATACGAAAGAGGAAACTGTCGATATCGCCGGCGTTATACGGGAAGCGAAAGGCTACAAAACTATCCTTGTCGAATGCCTGACGCTATGGATAAACAATATAATGTTCGAGGCCGGAAAAAACGGCGAGCAGGTAACGGAGTTGACAGTCTCAAAGCTTGCTCAAGACGCGCTTGCCGAATGCAGGAAATCGGATTCTACGGTGATTTTTGTGAGTAACGAGGTGGGGCTCGGCATTATTCCTGATAACCGGCTTGCGCGTAATTTCAGCGATATCGCGGGCCGGGTCAACCAGATTATCGCAGGTGAGGCGGATCAGGCGGTGATGATGGCAAGCGGCCTGCCAATAACTTTGAAGTGAGGAGTTGCATATGAGTTTAATTAAAGAGACTATCGATAAAATTTCACCTTTGAGCCAGGAGGCCCGCGACAAAGCCAAAGCCAGGCTCGACCAGCTTACTATGCCCCACTGGGCGCTGGGCAGGCTTATGGATCTTGCCGTCGATATGGCCGGAATGACCGGGCAATCCCCACCTCCGGTCGAAAGAAAAACTATCGTCACAATGGCTGGCGATCACAAAGTCACCGAAGAAGGAGTAAGCTTGTACCCGGCGGAGGTGACACCGCAGATGATCGGAAACTTTGTCAACGGGGGAGCCGGGGTGAACGCGCTTTCAAGCCTGACCGGCGCCAGGGTTGTCGTCGTGGATATGGGCGTGAACGCCGACTTGAGCGCTATGGGCGATACGATCATACACAAAAAAATAGGGATGGGCGCGGCCAATATCGCCAAAGGCCCCGCCATGAGCCGCGAGGACGCCGTAAAAAGCATCGAGGCGGGTATTGAAATCGCCACTGATCTTGCGGATTCTACAGATGTTTTCGGAGCCGGGGATATGGGGATCGGCAACACCACGCCAAGTAGCGCCATCATCGCCGCTATCACAGGTAGCGATCCGGGCGACATAACCGGCAGGGGAACCGGCCTCGACGACGACCAGTTAAAGCATAAGGTTGAAGTTATACGGACCATTTTAAAAGTGAACAAGCCAGATATGAGTGATGGTGTGGATATTCTGGCTAAACTGGGCGGCTTTGAGATAGGCGGCATAGCAGGGCTCATGCTGGGCGCCGCGTCGATGAGAAAACCGATTCTGATCGACGGTTTTATTTCTACAGCAGGCGCTTTAATCGCTAAAACCATCGAGCCGAAATCGCAAGATTACATGATCTCATCGCACCTCAGCGTAGAGCCTGGCCATTCCCAGATGCTCAAAGCGCTTGGCGCCAATCCTCTTTTAGACATGAACATGCGCCTGGGCGAAGGCGCAGGCGCGGCCCTCGCTTTGTGTCTTGTGGACGCGGCGTCTAAAACGCTCACAAAAATCGCCACGTTCGAAGAAGCGGCCGTGTCTCAAGCTGATAAATGAAAAATTTTTTCTCCGCTGTCAGTTTTCTAACGGCGCTACCGGTACCGCGAAAATACGAGTCAGAGCCTTCCGATCTTTCTGAGTCTGTCAATTACTTTATGCTGGTTGGCGGTTTTATAGGAGCCGCCCTTGTAATAATCGACTGGACGCTTTTGTCATTTGCGCCGGTATGGGTATCGGCCGCTATCGTGGTCATTTTAATGTCTGCTGTGTCAGGCGCCCTGCATATGGATGGGCTCGCCGACTCGGCGGACGCATTCTTTAGCGGGGCGGATAAAGAGCGCGCCCTCGAAATAATGAAAGACAGCGCCTGCGGCCCGATGGGCGCTCTTTCGATAATTTCCGTTTTCATATTAAAAGTCGTCTCACTCGCGTCGATATCCGCCGACATCCGTTGGATGGCGCTTCTTTCGGCTCCGCTGGCCGGGCGATGCGCGATGGTGGCGGCGCTTTCTGTCATGCCTTATGTCCGAAACTCCTACGGGCTGGGAACGGCGTTCGAGCCGGGACGAAACCCGGCGCGCGCATGGTGGTCAGCGCTTGTTCTGCTTGGCGTCTGCCTGTTGACGTTCGGCTTTCCCGGCTTTTGGGTAGCAGTGGGGACGGCGGTTACAGCGGTTTTGTTCATGGTCTATTGCGGCAAGAAACTTGGCGGCATGACGGGCGACACCTACGGCGCTCTTTGCGAGATATGCGAAACCGCATCCCTTGTTATCGCCTCGGCGGTATTGATGAAAGGCGTGTGATGAGTCCCGACCCGGTTCATGGCGGAAACTTGAGAAAACTGGCAGAGGCGTCCGGTCTGCCTGAAAACAAGATTATCGATTTTTCAGCGAATCTTAACCCTCTCGGCTTTCCGGAATGGCTCCGGCCCTTGCTGGCGTCTAAAGTATCCGATCTTGTCAACTATCCAGATAACGAATACGCTGAGCTTGTAAATATTTTCGCTGATAAACATGGCGTCTCAGCCGATCAGGTCGTCGTAGGAAACGGCGCGACAGAGCTTATTTTCGCCGCGCCTAAAGCAGGCGCCTATAAAAGGGCAGTCATCGCAGAGCCTGCTTACGTCGATTACCGTTACGCGGCCAGAATGGCGGGGCTTGAAGTCGCCACTTTCCCACTGGAGGAAAATGATGGTTTCGCCCTGGATATCGGCTCTCTCGGATCGATCCTGGCGGGAGGCGAGCTTGTAATGCTTGGCTCCCCCAACAACCCCACCGGAAAAACTTTCGTGAGCGGGGATTTGCGCTCTTTGGCGAAACAAAAGCCGGAGACAACTTTCCTTATCGACGAGTCGTTCGCCGGTTTCGTCGAAGGTTTCGATTCATTGACAGGCGACATGCCCGATAACGTGGTCGTCGTTATGTCTATGACCAAGCTTTACGCGGTTCCAGGGTTGAGGCTCGGTTTTGTGGTCGCAAATAAAGATATCGCCGGAGCTATGAGAATATCTCTTCCCCCCTGGTCGGTGAACACTTTCGCCCAGGCGTTCGGAGCCAGGGCGCAAAATGATGAAGAATATCTTCAGAAAACCAGGGACGCGGTAAAGCGATGGCGCGAGGAGCTGGCGGCGCGGCTGAGACAGATTGACGGGCTGACTATTTTCGACAGCTCCGCAAACTTTATGCTGGGGCGTGTGGACAGATATGGAATGGACGCGCGCAAACTGGCGGATGAGGCTTTAAAACAGGGCGCGGCCATAAGGCTTTGCTCGAATTTCGAAAGGCTGGATGAGCGCTATTTCCGGGTTGCGGTGCGGACGGAAGAGGAAAACGGAAAGCTGGTGGAAGCTCTGAGCGCGGCCATGCGAGGCGCTGGCGCAAGGCGGGGCAAAATTCAGAGGAGCAAAAAAGCGCCCGCGATAATGTTTCAGGGAGTAAGCTCCGATTCCGGCAAAAGCACCATAGCCTCGGCGATGTGCCGGGTGTTAAAGCAGGATGGTTATGACGTGGCGCCGTTTAAAGCGCAAAACATGGCGCTAAACTCATACGTCACACTCGACGGTAAGGAAATCGGACGCGCTCAGGTAACGCAGGCGCAGGCGTGCGGACTGGAGCCGGACACGCTGATGAACCCTATCTTGCTAAAACCAAACTCCGACACCGGGGCGCAGGTCATAGTCCTGGGCGAAGCTATCGGATCGATGAATGTGCAAGATTATTTCGACTATAAGGCCACCAAAGGGTTCGAGACGGTAAAGGAGGCCTACGACGCGCTCTCATCCAGACATGATGTGATGGTGATGGAAGGCGCCGGAAGCCCTGCGGAAGTAAATCTTAAAGATCGCGACATCGTAAACATGAGAATGGCCCGCCATGCAAGAGCCTGCGCCCTGCTGGTGGGAGATATTGACAGGGGCGGCGTGTTCGGGTCGTTCATAGGATGCGTTGAGACCATGACTGAATGGGAGCGAGGCATAATGGCCGGGTTCGTGATTAACAAATTCCGGGGCGACGCAAGTTTGCTTGAAGACGCAATTGATTACACCTGTAGTTTCACCGGATATTCAAATTACGGCGTGATTCCGTTCTTGCCGGATCTTGGTCTTCCAGAGGAGGACAGAAACTTCGTTCGACACGGCCATAGCGGGGAGAAAAAAGAAAATACGGTCGATATAGCGGTCGTCCGGCTTAAGCATACGTCCAACTTCTCCGATTTTGACGCGCTGGCCGTAGAGCCGGATGTTACCGTCAGATCGGCTTTCAAACCGGAGGATCTCGATAACGCGGACGCGGTGATAATACCGGGAAGTAAAAACGTGATTTCCGACCTTTCAGACCTTGCGGGAAACGGTCTTGGCGACAAACTAAAAGAAATCGCCGGGCTGGGCAAAGCCGAGATTGTCGGCGTCTGCGGAGGATTCCAGATCATCGGCTCCTCCATCCACGATCCTGAAGGCGTCGAATCGGGAAAAGGCGGCGCGAATGGACTCGGATTTTTAGAGATGGAGACAACACTGGCTGTAGAAAAAACGTTAAAAAGAGTTGATGGGATGCATTTAGGCTCCGGGCTTGCGCTTACCGGCTACGAAATCCATCATGGCAAAACAACGTTCAATGGCGCTGAGGCTCTGGTTAAGCGTGACGATGGCGAAATAATCGGCGCGCAGTCTGGCGCTGGTTTGATATGGGGCACTTATTTGCACGGGTTGTTCGACAAGGACGAGTTTCGAAGATGGTTCGTAGACCGGCTCAGGGTAAGAAAAGGATTTAAGCCCAAAGGGCGCGTTGTCGCAAGATACGACATCGAATCGGCTTTGGACCGGCTTGCGGATATGTTCCGAGCCAACGTTGATCTGGACAGGATATATGAATTGATTAACATAAAATGAGCCTTTCCCTGGAGATAGCCTGCGCCGTACTCCTTGACCTTGCGATAGGCGATCCGGTATGGAGGTTTCATCCCGTCCGCTTGATCGGGGCATTTATTGGAAAACTGGAAGCTGGTTCCCGCCGGGCTATAGGTTCGGAGAAGATGGCTGGCGCCGTTACCGTTTTAATAACGGTGACTGTAGTCGCGGCGGTTGTCACAATTTTTGTCAGAGCCGCCGAATCCGTCAGTCCGGTTTTAGGCGCGCTAACATCTATTCTTATAATCTACACCACTCTTTCCGCCCGTGACCTGGCGGATCACGCGACCGCCGTTTTCAAAGCGCTCAACGCGGGGGAGATCGAAAGGGCCAGAGAGCTTGCGGGCAGGATCGTGGGAAGAGACACCGGCTCTCTGGATGAAAGAGGGGTCGCGCGAGCGGCGACTGAAAGCGTGGCTGAAAACTGCGTGGACGGAGTTACGGCGCCGTTGATCTATGCGTTCTTGTTCGGGCCGGCTGGAGCGATGGTGTATAAAGCTATCAACACGATGGACTCAACTTTTGGTTATAAAAATGAAAAATATATAAATTTCGGCTGGGCTTCAGCCAGGCTCGACGATCTGGCCAATTATGTACCGGCGCGCATAACGGTTTTTTTTATCGTTACAGCATCGATGATTACCAGGCGAAATTACCGGCAGGCGCTGACAATTGCGATCCGTGACGGGCGCAACCACCTGAGCCCTAATTCAGGGTTGCCCGAAGCCGGATTCGCCGGGGCGCTGGGCCTCCAGCTGGGGGGAGAGGGCTCCTATCATGGAAAACCAAAATCGGCGCCTCTCATAGGCGAGCCGAACGAGGCGCTAACAGCCAGACATATAACCTCGGCTGTCTCTTTGATGTACGCCACACTTGCTGTAACTTTTGCGACGCTTGCGGCCGCGAGTTATATTTTTTTCTGACGATAACAAAACCTTCTGGCCGACCGTAAGAGCCGGCCAAAAGATTTTGCGAGACAATTACTTTGATCCGTTACCATTTAGATAACCGGAATACTTGAGGTCGGGCTTTTGCCCCCATCGCTCGGCGTAAATAGTGTCGTCCAATGATCGCTTTGGCAACCATCCTACCGTTTTTAAAAGTGGCTCATCGTCGAATTTATCGACGTAGCCGATACAAAGATAAGCCACCGGTATTATATGCTCCGGAATGCCAAGGATGTCTTTTAGGATATTATTTTTCAGGATGCTCACCCAGCCCACGCCAAGACCTTCGGCTCTTGCGGCCAGCCACAGGTTCTGAACGGCGCAGACGGCGCTGTAGACGTCTGTCTCTTTTATCGTGTTGCGCCCGATCACCGACGGGCCGAAGCTGGACGGATCGCAGGTCACAAGAACGTTTACCGGCGCGTCGATAATACCTTCGAGTTTGAATTTCAGATACCAATCGCCTCTCTGGCTCTCAAACCCTTTTGCGGCGTGAACTCTTTCTTGCTCCACATGGGCCTGTATTTTTTTACGGGTTTCCATATTCTCGACGATTAAGAAATCCCACGGTTGCATAAAACCGACGGAAGGCGCGTTGTTTGCGGCGTTTAACACACGGGCCAGAAGCTCCTTTGGAACGGGATCGGGAAGGAAGCTTCGAATATCTCTTCTTTTAGTGATGGCGTCATATACGCCCTGAAGACGCTCGGCGGTGAAAGAATTGTCCGGCTTTTGCTCTGTCTGTTCTACTGCGCTCATTTGGCTACTCCCATTATGCTACGGGAGGCAAATGGAAAAGCTGGCGCTCAAGACACGGCGCCATTTGTGACGAGACGCGCCCGATCAAACTTTTTCATCCGCAGATCCCGTGCAGATGTAAATAATTTACGGAAAATGAAAGCTATCGCCCTCGTTCCGCAATTTTCGAGCGCCGGCTCCAAGTAGCGTCCTTCAGGCAAGTATTCTGGCTTCCGGATCATCCTTTAAGCCACGCCTTCCCAACCCAAAGGTCAGTGACATTTATGGGCTTAAAGTCCCCGGTTACAGCGTCGGGCACGCGGCGGAATCACACCGCCTTCCTTTTCAGCTATTTACAAGCTACCTGAAGGTCCCGAATGACAATCGAGACCATCATAAATCATTGCGCGCATCGGCGCAACCCGAAATTTACCTGATCGGTTTTTATGGGGTGACGGGGAAGCGAGGTTGACGGGGTGACGGGGTGGCGGAGGTGGCGGAGGTGGCGGAGGTGGCGGAGGTGGCGGGCGCGAGCCGACCGATCAATTTTGGATGTTCAGCGCATTCCTGTAGCGTATCGGCGCTATCTGATGCTCACTTAATTTCATGTGGATGGCCCGCGTGGTTAAGTTGAGACATTTTGCGATCTGTTTTACATCTCCGTTGAACTGTTTTAGCGCTTCATGCAAGATTGTGGCTTCAACCTTGTCGGCGGCCTGCTTTTTCGCTTTTTTCAGATTTATTTTTGACAGGGCGATTTTGTCCTCACGGGAGACGTTTTCGATCCCAGGTATTTTAAGCTCCTTTATCACTCCATCCCTGGTAAATAAATATGCGCGCTCCAGAACATTTTCCAGCTCCCTCACGTTTCCCGGCCAGTTATATACGCTAAGTTTTATCTGGACGTAAGGATCGATCGTTATTTCTCCTTTATGATATTTTTCAGAAAGCTTTTTGAGAATGTGCTCCGCCAATGGAAGAATATCGCCCTTTCTTTCGCGCAGGGGAGGGATATCTATCGGCACAACGTTAAGACGATAAAACAGATCACGCCGGAAAACGCCTTTATCGACAAGATCTTCCAGGCGCTCACTCCCGGCGGCGATCACCCGTACATCCGCCATCAACGTCTGTTTACCCCCCACCCTTTCAAATTCTTCTTCTTGCAGAACTCGCAAAAGGCGAACCTGCGCCAGAGGCGGAAGCGAATCGATCTCGTCCAGAAAAAGCGTTCCGCCGTAAGCTCTCTCAAAAAAACCGTGATGAACTTCGTAAGCTCCGGTAAAAGCCCCTTTTTCGTGGCCGAACAAATGGCTCTCGATCAAATTTTCAGGAATGGCCCCGCAATTTACAGCTACGAATTTTTTATTCCATCTTTCGCTCATGGCGTGTATGGCTTTGGCTATCAACTCTTTCCCGCAACCTGTTTCGCCGGTGATGAGAATGCTTGCTTTGGTGGGGGCGGTAGTCTCCACAACTTCAAGCGCCTCACGCATCTCTTCTGATTCGGCGACGATGTAAAGCGACCTGCTTGAGCTCCTGCCTTTACCCTGGGCCGAATTACACCAGACTTTCCTCATCTGCTCATGGATCGTTATGTTGGCGGTTATGGAGTTTTTCTTCTCCATTGTCACGCCATGATCGGAATGGTACTCATCGCCCGTAACCGGCGCGGCCAAATCCTTGTCGGTATAGATGCAAACGTCGCATATTTCGTCATTGGCGCTAATGCATTTGTTGAGAGCCACCTTTGCGTATCCGAAATTATTGGCGGCGATGCCGCCGAACACGCTCGATGTCATGGCGCAAAGCTGGGGAACCTGTTTTACCGATTCTCCGAAAGGACATTGGGTGTTTATGACATGGACAAAGCCTGAGCGGGACGTGGAAAGCGAGAAGTTACCGCCGATTTTATTCTTCAGGGAGATAATCAGGTCGGTATACTGGTCAACGCTCAACGGCCCGGAGAGCCCCAGCTCTTCGCGGTAGGTGGACTCAAAGCAGGCGCCCGCCGAAAGCCCGATCCGGGTGATGTGTCTTGTGTTACATTTTGGCTGTACACCGCAGAACGCATCGGTAATTTTGACGCTTTGCGTCATGATCGTCTGCAAAAATGCGATTGGATTTAGTAAAGAAAAAGCGCTCTCACCCATCTGGCCCGGCCTTATATCCTGTATGCAAAATAGCGTACCCGTACAGGATATTTAAAAACCAACCGCAAAACAACACGTTTTTAGAAAAGTCGGGGAAACGGAGTCTAATCTGGCTGTTCAGAGCCCCATATCGCCGGAGGGGTGATACCGTTCATCCTCGCGTAGATCCATGCCTGTCCTCTGTGATGGACGTTATGCTCATAATTGAACCATACGGCTTGCTCCACCGTCATTTTTCTTCCCTTGGTAAACGCGACTTCTTTTTTTGGAAAATCCTCCGGTTGCGATTCGAGGAAGCTTTTAAGCTCCTGCCATGCGTCCCTCAGGGCCTTTGCGGCGTCTTTGGGAGTTTTAGCGCAATTCGACTCGTCGAAAAAACAGGCGGGAACATCGAGAGGCTCTTCTTTGAGCGCTTTGAGGATCAGATGACGCATCGCAATGCCGGTATGATCGATAAGCCTTATCCAGGGAATCGATTTCTCGCACGGCGTCCACAGAATCTTATCATCAGGTATTTGCTCCACTGCAGAGGCAAGACCTTCAACAACTTTCCCATTCCTCATATAATATGGATCAAGAACGCTCATTTTTTACTCCTCAAAACAGATGTTTTCTTTTTTATTTTTTCTAATCTTACGGCTGTGACTTTATACTCCGGCGTACCCGAAAGCTCGTCGTATCCTTCGGATGTAAGCACATTAGTAAGCGCGTCGTCGAAATGAAACGACATAAAAAGCCTGCCCGGCAAAGAGCTGTCGGTGATTTTCGCCCTAACCAACACCTCTCCGCGCCTTGAGATGACCTTGACACGATCACCTTGCTTGATACGTTTCATTTTCGCATCGTCACGGTTAATGTCAACTGTTTCGTGGGAGCGTATTTTCATAAGCCCCCGGCTACGCCTGGTCATCGATCCATCGTTGTAATGCTCCAGCCTCCTGCCGGTAACAAGCGTGAACGGATATTTGCTGTCTGGTTTTTCTTTGGGTGGTATGTTCCCTACGACGTTGAATTTTCCGAGACCGTGGGGGAAATTCACCTCGTACATCACCGGCGATCCGGGATGGCTTTTATCGGGACAGGGCCAGCAAAGCCCTTTTTCCCGCTCCAGCCGCGCATAGTTTATACCCTTGAACTGCGGGGTCATCCGGGCGACCTCGTCCCATATCTCTTCAGGCGATGAAAACGGCATCGGAGCGCCCATCGCGCTCGCAAGATCAAGAACTATCCTCCAGTCCGGCCTGACTCCCTGAAGGGGATCAATTATTTTTCTGAAAAGCTGGACTCTTCGCTCTGCGTTTGTAAACGTCCCCTCTTTCTCCGCGAAGCTCGCCGCCGGAAAAACGACGTCGGCCATCTTCGCCGTCCTTGTATTAAAAATCTCCATTACAACAAGCAGATCGAGCTTTTTAAGCGCGGCGTGGACACGGTTCAAGTTCGGATCGGTAGACGCGGGATCCATCGCCATAATGACAAGCGCCTTTAAGTCCCCGTTTTCAATCGCGTCGTAATATTCGGTGGTCTTGAGCCCAACCGATCTGGATAGTTTCGCTCCGTATCTTTCTTCGAATTTTGACACAACGCTCTCATCCGTCACCGACTGGTACCCTGGGAATACGTTGGGCAGAGCGCCCATATCGCAAGCTCCCTGAACGTTGTTCTGCCCCCTCAACGGATTGATACCGCTGTTGGGCCGCCCGACGTTTCCTGTGGCCATGACAAGGTTGGCCAGCGCCTTTACGTTGTTGGTGCCGGATGTATGCTCTGTTATTCCAAGACCGTAGAGTATCATCGATTTTTTCGACGATGCGTATAGCCTTGCCGCCATACGGATATCTTTTGCGCTTACTCCGGTCATTCGAGAGACTTTGGCCGGAGGATATCCTGCGGCCATCTGTTTTACCGCGTCGAAATTCATGGTTCGGGCCGAGATGAACTGCTCATCAATAAGGCCTTCTTCGATGATAACGTTGAGCATGCTGTTTATCAGCGCCACGTTCGAGCCGGGCTTTAACGGGAGGTGAATCGTCGAGTATTTTGTAAGCCATATTTTCCTGGGGTCGGCGATTATCAGGCTGGCTCCGTTATTCACAGCCTTCTTAATTTTCAACGATATGACGGGATGAGCGTCCTGGGGATTGGAGCCTATAAGAAAAATAACTTCAGCGCCCTCTATCTCTTCAAGCGAGTTGGTGGCCGCTCCGCTCCCGAAAGCCGCAGCAAGCCCGGTCACCGAAGGAGCGTGGCACACCCTGGCGCAGTTGTCTATATTGTTCGTGCCAACTACTGATCGCATAAAACGCGACATCACATAGTTATCTTCGTTCGAGCATCTCGACGAGGAGACGCCCGCTATAGAATCGGGGCCGCTCTTTTTTTTAATCTCGCCCAGCCGCTTTGCTATAAAATCGAACGCCTCGTCCCAGGTCGCCTTTTCGAGTTTCCCTCTCTTGCGTTTTCTTATCATCGGCGTTTTGAGCCTGTCGGGATGATGCGCGAAATCAAAAGCGAATCGCCCTTTTACGCAAAGATCCCCGTGGCTCACAGGATGATCCGGATCGCCCTCCACGCCTGTTATCTTGCCGTTCTTGACGTTGGCGATGATCCCGCATCCGGTTCCGCAATATGTGCATATCGACTTTGCCCTCCTGTCACAATCCAGGTTTTTGAGGCGCCAGTTCTCAATTAAGGCTCCTGTGGGGCAAGCGTCAATACATGCGCCGCAAAACTCGCATTCTGTCCCGGTCAGAGGCGCCTGCCCGAAAGTCGCAAGACCGGTTGCGTTACCTTTGCCGGTAAGTCCGGTGACATACCTGCCAATTCTGGTTTCACATGTGGTTATGCACCTCCTGCAGAGTATGCATTTATCGTAGTCGTGAACGTACAGGGGGCCGCGTTTATCAATTTTGATTTTTGCGCGTGTTCGGGGAAAACTAGATTTCGTCACGCCATATTCTTTTAGTAGCTTTTCCATTGCAGAGCCAGAGAGCGATTTGGCGGAGCCATCGCCGATATCGGAAAGAAGAAGCTCTAAAATCACTCTTCGCGAAGCGCGGACTCTTTCATTGTCTGTTACAATTTTCATCCCTCCAGTGGCCGGAGCGCCGCAAGACGCGACAAGATTGCGGGCGCCCTCAACCTCCACAACGCAAAGGCGGCATACACCAAGCTCTTTTACTCTCTGGTCATGGCAAAGCGTCGGTATATCGGCCCCGGCGATATTGGCCGCTTGCAAGATGGTACAGCCTTCGGGCGCCGTCACTTTTTTATTGTCTATTGTTATATTTATCGTCACGCTCTGATCCTAGACTTCCGCTCCGAATTTTTCCGTGATATCGTCGAAAACTCTCGTGGCTGTCTGTCCCAGACCGCAAAGAGAAGTATCTTTCATTACGGTCGATAACAGTTTGAGCCGCTTCATATTGTTGGAGCCGCTTTTGTTTTTAAACTGCTTTTTTAGCATCGCCGTAAACTTGGCCGTGCCCTGCCTGCATGGAGCGCATTTGCCGCAACTTTCATCCGCGAAAAATTCGGCGATGTTCAAGACCGTATCCTTCAGGCTTCTCGACTCGTCAAGGACTATAACCGTCCCGTTGCCAAAAATTCCGTAATCGAGTTTTAAATCAAGATCGTCAGCCGAATAAGCCCGTCCGCTTAACCCGCCTACTATGGCAAGCTTGAAACGTCTCGCCGATCTCATCGCGCCTGCCTGCGTAAAAACAAGCTCCCTCAAAGTAATTCCGGGGGACGCTGAATAAACACCGCGCTTTTTGACATCTCCGCTGACAGAAAAAAGTTTTCTGAAATTTTCCTGGAACTTGGCCGCCCCTGTATTGAAAATCAATGGAACGTTGGCCAACGTCTCCACATTGTTGACCAGCGTAGGTCTGCCGAAAAGCCCGCTCTGGGTCGGATAGGGGGGGCGCGATTGAGGCTCTGCCCGGCGCCCGCAGATAGACTCTATAAGGGCGCTCTCCTCGCCGCATATATAACCGCCGGGCCCTTTGAACAAAACTATTTCAGGGGAGCCGAATTTTTTCATCAGGCCTGGCGGAAATTCGCGCAGAGCCCGTAAAAGCGACCTGTAACCTTTTCCGTATTCGTGGCGAATGTAAATATAGGCCTTGCCGGCGCCGACAGCGCGCAGAGCTATCAAAATTCCTTCGATAACTCTCGAAGGGAAATTCTCGATAATGTAGCGATCCTTGAACGTTCCCGGCTCGCCCTCCTCCGCGTTGCATATCACGAATTTTTCGCCCGGCCGGGCAGATCGGACAGCCTCCCATTTTCGCCCGGCGGGAAACCCGGCCCCCCCCAGCCCGACAAGCCCCGACGCTGAAATTTCTTTAATTATCTCCTCTGGATTACTGGCTAAAACTTTCTTTAAAGAAGATCGCCGTTGGCTTTCTTTAAGGGCGAAGAGCGAGGTCATAGTATATTTATTTTTCCTTACAGCGCGCGCAAGGCGTTAATTGCTTTTTCGGTGGTAAGGCTTGTAAACGTCCGGTTGTTTATCATCATGGCGGGGCCTTTGTCGCAAAGCCCCAGGCAATTGACCAATGTCAGGGAAAATTTGCCGCCAGGCGAGACGCAAGCTTTATTTATTTTCAGCTCTTTTTTTATCGCCCTGTATATGGCCGCGCTCTTGTCCATATGGCATACAAGGCTTTTGCACAGCATGATCTGATATTTTGCGGGTGGGATCGACAGGCTTGGAAAAAACGTGGCTGTCTGCTCGACCGCAGTCACGGGAACAGAGAGCTTTTTGGCGATAGATATTTTCGCCTCCGAAGTCACCCCTCCACTGTTCGAACAGGCTTTCATCAACTCCGGGATCACGTTTGCGTATAGTTTTTCTTTTTTGTTCATAACAACATTATAAATTAAATGAACGAACCAGAAAAAGGCAAGGCCCCAGGCTCTTTATAAAAGAGTCCGGGGCCGTTAATACTTTATTCGCTTAAAACTCCATCTCACATCCCACCGTGCAATACTCGAATTGCTCCGGCATCTGCAGTGAAACCTGTTTTATGCCTTCAAAACCTGTGCAGTGAATCGGAATAACCTTGTCGATATTCAGTTTTTTAAACTCTCCTATGGTTCTGTCTATCTTCTTTTCCGCAGGGCCGATCAGATGGAATCCGCCGATCACGCAATGCACCTTGTCCACACCGCTCACTTTTTTCGCGGCTATCACCGTGTTTATAATCCCGGCGTGGCTACACCCCTGAATCACAACCAGCCCTTTTTTCGTGTTGATGATTATCCCCATGTCATCTTTCACGCTATCTTTATAAACCACGCCATTTTTCACGATATTAAAAACCGGCAGTTCCTCCCATTTATGAATCCTGGGAACTTCTCCGGTGGTCATAACGCCTTTAGCCAGTTTCACAGGCTTGGTATGATATTCGATCTTATGCTTTTTCGGATCTGGCTTAGGGCTTGTAAGATCGAATTTAACGCCCGGTTTGGGTGACAGGCACCTTTCATAAAAGGAGTCCGGGTGGGCGATAATTTTGCCTCTTACTTTGTCGAGGCCTCCGGTATGGTCGTTATGTCCATGAGAGAAAACGATCACGTCGATATCCTTCATTTTTACGCCCATCAGATCGAGGTTATGCTTCATGGCGATGCCGGTGACTCCGGTATCAATCAAAACTTTTTCGTCATCTGTCTCGATCAGCGCCGAAAACCCGTGTTCGGCTATAAAATTGTGATGCGGCCCCGACCTGCGTTTTACAAAATCGCTGTTGGGGATAAGCTCCATTATGGTGTTATCCACAAGAATTGTGAGTTTGGCGTTAACCGCCTCTAATTTCTCTCCCATTATTCATAACCTCCACCAAAATATTTAAACATTGATTAGGGAACCGCGTATTTATCTTTCATTGCCTGACGCTTGAATAGTCCTCCACTGTTTTTCTCATAAGCTCGGCTGAATCCACCAGCTTGAACGCGCCTCTTCCAAGAGACGCGATTTCCCGCGCCTGGGCCGAGTCGTTTTCCTCGAGTTCGTCCCGAATGCATATGACAGATATGGTTACGCCCATTTTTCTCATTTTACCTATTTCTCCCGCTATAGTCCGGGCAAGGCTTCCGGCGTCCTCAAACCCGGTTTGCGTGGTGGGGATCCCGTCGCTGATGATGACTAAATGTTTTATCCCACCAGACTTCGATCTGTTAAAAACAGCGGAGGCTTTCACCAGGGCGTCCGCTATGTTTGTCTCGTAATCGGGACGAAACCGGTTTATTTTATCTATCAGCGCGCTATATTTTTTTGAAAGCGGGGAGTGTATCGACGCCGTATCTGAAAACCCGATCAAGGCTATTTTATCACCGTTTTTCCTGGCGGCGAACACAAGTCCCGCCGCCGCGTCTTTCGCGCTCTGGAGTTTTCTACTCCTTCCCATAGACCACGAGTGGTCAACGGCGACAGCCAGCTGAAATTCCCTGTTCACCGAGCTGTTCTCAACCCGCAGGTCTGCGCTCGAAATATCTTGAAGGTTTATCTGTTTTTTAACGATATTTCTCAACGTTCTTCGTACATGCACGCTTTTATAGCTGTCGCTGTTTCGGTATTTCCTGCTATCGGACGACAAAGGATCGTCTCTTCGTTTTTTACGGATGGCATGGAGATGTTTTCGCTCGATTATATTAAACACATCCTTAAATCTTACAGCGGAGCCTTTTCTCGTCAGCTTAACCTCGCCGTTCTCCAGCCTTGTTAAGCCATGTTTTTCAAGGTTGCTCATGATATTTTTATACTTCGAAAAATCGGGATCGCCGCCGTCTTTGACGGTCAAGGCTAAAAGCGTGGGCGCTTCGGGCCTGAAAAGCGTGTCCCTGCTGATTTTAAACCATGTAGGATCGAGGATATCTATCTCATATGGCATGGCGTGAATCATGTCCTGGAGGTTATTTAGCTCTTTTAAAATCCGGGAGACTTTCGAAATTGGAAGGCCGTCGGTGTCATCGTCATACTGGTATTCCCCGGCGCCGGGATTCAGGTATTCTTCAACCGAGTCTCTCACTATTTTTTCATAATCGACAACCGAGTCGCAAGATATCCTGTGCGTAAGAGTAATCAGGGCGGAGCAAAGCGCTGGATTGTCCGCGCCCATTACAATTAGCGCGGCCATGGTCTCATACATCGCAAGCCCCGCCCTTGAGCCGATACGAATCGTGGCGCTCGGATAATTCCTCAACAGTTTTAAGACTCCCGCCGTGGTTTTTCTGCAATATTCGTCAATCATGGGCTATGGTTTGCTTTAACTTGTTTATGTACGAGCCGATGTCATCGAAATAATCGCTTCCGACGACCGGGCTTAACCGTCCTGAAAGCGCAAGTTGGATGGCCGATCCGACATCCTCCTCGCTCACTTCGTCCGAATTTCTGAGCTGGGCGAAACTCTGGGATAGCTCGTATACCGCCAGAGTGGAGCGCGCGCTTGCGGGAAACTCCAGCTCCCCATCGTCGCGGGTGCGCTGGCTTACGCTCACAATTTTCCTTTTTATCTCATCTGGAACCGCTGTCACGCTCTTGCCATATCGTTCGAGAATGGTAAGCTCCTCCTCCTCCGACGGATATGGTATGACGATCCGCTCTATCCTGTCTTTTAAAGCCTCGGATAAGGTCTCTATTCCCGCCACATCCGACTCGTTCATGGTGGAGATAAATATGGTGTCAATCATGAAATTCACATCGAAATTACCAATGGTCATCTCTCCTTCCTGTAAAACCTGGAGAAGCGTGTTCTGGATTTTTTCAGACATCCTGTTGACTTCATCCACGAAAAGAATCTGCCGGTTCGCCCTTACCAGACGGCCAGGTTTGTAGGCCCTTGCGTCGAACGCCCCGTATTTCATGGCCAGCACAGGATCGATGTCGCCGATAAGGTCTTCGGCGCCCAGCTCCGGGCTTCCCTGCACCCGCACAAACCTCTTCGGGCCGGGGATGGTGACAACGTTTTTGGCTCCGGCCCGGCACTGCGGGCAATCAGCGCTCACAGGATCGCAGTTAAAGCTACAGTCGCAGGCTTTAATATCAGGAAGCGACCCGGCGATAGATTTGGCCAGCAAGGTTTTTCCGACACCAGGAGGGCCTTCAAGCAGAAGGCTCCTTCCGGCCATCAGGACGGCCAGTATCTCCTTTTTCGTCTGTTCGCTTCCGATCCACGGGGCCAGCATCCCGGTTCCTTTTTCGGCGATAACCGCTCTGACCGTCTCCGTAAGATTCATAACCTGTTTCCGGCAAACTCAAAAAAAGCCGTCTGTGGCTGTGAGCCTTTGCGCCTGGTCATCAAAGCGAGTGAACGCTAAACAGCAACTTTGGCTGTCGGCCCTACAACCCGGTAGATATGACCGTTATACTCGTCATACATAAGCCCGGTAATGGGAATGTCCTGCGGTATCAGTTTTGATTGCCGGATTATTTCAACCTGATCTTTTAAACTCGCCTCTGGATCATTCGTAAGCTCAAGCCATTTTTTAAAAGGTTTCCCTAACATGGCTTTTAGCTCTTCCTCGACCCTCGACTCCACCACTTTTTTCAGATCTTTGATGTTTATATGGCGCAGTTCGCACATCCTGTGGCCGATGATAATGATTTCCTTTGCGCCCAGAACATCGATTGAAAGAACCAGCGACCTGATGACGCAGTTGGTGATGGCGTGTCCTGCGTTGCGGAGAATATAGGCGTTATCCCTGTTTTCCTGCAGAACATCCTCGATATGGAGTTTGGAGTCGAGGCATGTGATTATGGCGATCTTTTTGCCCGCCGCCTCCCTGAGGTTAAATTTCTTTTTTTCAGACTGCTCCAAAAGCCCCGCCGGCCGCTTTTTAAAGAGCCGCTCCCTGGCGTCATCCACATACGCCGTCATGCTGATGGCCCCCCATGTGCACGACTCCTCGCATTTGCCGCACCCGATGCATGTGTCGGGGTTCGACAGCCAGGGAATGCTAAAATCCCGGTTTTCAGTCTCCCACATCTCAAGACCGAATACGGGACAGACGTTAACGCAGTCGGCGCACGCCTCACAATACTCCGGGATAACCCACGGAAGCATCTCACTCTTTTTTATGACTCCAGGCGACTCTCCCATAACTTTTTACTCCATTACTTCTCCAGACTTTCGCCAGGCTTTATCCCTTTTCGGCGAAGCGGCGACAAATTCTCCAGTTCGCCGATCAGACCCAGAACTGCTCATCGGGCGGCTTGGTAAAAAATACGCCTAACGAATTGTCGGTCTTGAAAAAATAGACCGCCGTCCTGCAGGCGATCCAGGCGACCGTGAACAAAATCACGCAAAGACGCAAAAGAACGATCCAGATGTCGGCTTGTAAATAGATGGCCACTACCGCGCCAGCGCCAGCTAGAATCGCGGCGTTATTGACAACCAGTACTATGTTCCGATCCATTATCATGCGCGTCTCCATCCCAAGCTCGGCCGCCTTGGCGATGACCGCGTAAAACATCGTGGTCGCCGCATACGCGGCCAGTCCGATGCAAAGAATAGTAAGCGCCAGCATGATGTGGATATTCTCAGGCGTAATCATAAGATGAAATACAACGCTCAATCCGGCGAGAGCGATCATTACCCAGCCGCATATTGTGGCGATTTTAAAGTGAATGCCCATATCTTCGATCGCGTGGACGCACGCCGCAAAAAGGAACAAGGCTCCAACATAGGTTATGACGGGCGGAAAAGCGTAGTTCGCCTCACCTGCCATCATATGGGCGTATTGTCCAGCAAAATCAGGAAACCACAATCCGAGAATGGCGGGTATGGCTCCGATTTCCCAGAACCTGACGCATTTAGCCTTCATCCATCTTGGCTGGATAAAACCAGACATCTGTTTTTTTTCTAGTACGGCCATTTTTATCAGTCCTCCGATAAAATTCAGGTTACGGTAATACGATTCGAATCAGTCTATTTGGGAGGCCCAACGTCCCTCCACCTGCTTTCCTCGAACTTTATTACATGCTCCTGAGGCAATGTATCGAGCCGTAAAGCCGCTTCGGGGCCTGGTTTTGTGCAGTAAATTTCTTTTACATCCACTTTAAGCGTGTTCCCGCTTAAGGTCGCGGCCCCTTTAAACTGGTATGCGGCCCTGATGCTGGCTATCGCATGAGGCGCCAGCGCAACATAAGGGTTCTCCTGCATGTTGTCTTTTATATGATTCACCTGCGCGTCCGTAAGATCGAACGATACGACGCTGTCTCCTTCCACTGCGGCCTGCTCAACAACTATGGTTGTGGGAAAACCGCTTTTAGTAGCTGTTCCGATATGGCATCCGAATCTTTCGAGCCATCCTTTCATTCTGGGTGATAAAATCGCCATTGCCTGGCCTCCATATATTTGGTTAAATATTTTTTAAAGTAATTTTTCCCCTGAAATATCCGGTTTCCAGCTGTACGCCTCGTCCACCTTCAAGGTTATGACGCCGCGCTGGCACACTGCGGGAGGACGGATGTCGGGCGGCACTTCGGAGGGAGGATCTTTGGAGGCCCAATCGCCCCATTCTCTTAATACATCTCCTGCTTTGGCGCCGTGGAAATCGAAGTTCTCATCCTCGCCCCACATGATTATCATGCACGGTCCCCGAAACGCCCAGTACCGCCCTTTGACTGGATGCGCCACGGTAATCACGCCAAACGGATTTTCGTTAAGGTTCACCTTGGTTTTTTGAGCGAACATATCGGCGATTACCAGGTGTTCGTCCCCAAAAGCCGAGAAGAACCGCTCTCCAACCGTGTTGGGCACACCCTTGGAGCTACACGTAGTCAGATGCACCACCACGCCTCCTTGTCCTATAGCTCTAAGAGAGTTGAGCATTTCTGCGTTCATCTTCATGTAAATACCCCCTGTCAAAGAATTTTCGAGCCGGATTCATCGGCCTTGTAACTGTATACCTCTTCCACTTTGAGGACAAAAACACCCCTTTGGCCAATGGCTTTCGGTTTTATGTCGTCGTCAACGCTGTCGAAAGACTCCAGGCTTCCCCAGTCGCCCCATTTTTCCAGCACATCGCCCGCCGTCACGCCGTGAAAATTGAACTTGGGAGGATGTCCCCACTGGATCAGGTTGCAAGGCCCCCGAAACGCCCATGTCTTACCCTCGGACGGATGGGCGATAGTTAGCACCGCCAATCTGTTCTCATTGATGTTTATTTTTGTCTTCTGGGCGAACAGGTCGGGAGCGAAAATAAATTCATCCTTGTAAACATCGGTATAAGGCTGAAGATGAACGTTGCATGAGCCGTCACAGCTTGAGGTAGTGATATACGTAACCACGCTACTGTCGCTACCCACCTTCAGGACATTTTTCATCTCGTCTGTCAGTTTCATTCACCACTCCTTCAAATGTAAGGCCGTTTGCATATTTTATTGATCACTTTCCCCTTGCCGATCTGGTAAAACACCAGACCCAGATTCAGAGCGATCGCAAACAAAAACCATGAAACGCCTTCACTAAGGTTAAGACTTGCGCCAATTGACTTGACCACTCCTCCGTAAGCGAGAAGCAGGGCGATCAATGAAATAACAACAATCACAATTGTGCTACTTTTCTCGACAATTTCTCCCTGCTCGTAAGAATCATCAATCATAGATACCCCTCCCTTAAAAAGCTGTTGGCATTGCCCCGTCCATTATCCCCCTTATATCCCCCTTGCTAAAATCCTGTAACCCCAAAGACCGTCAGATCAATACATCTTTCCCAGATCACGGCTCCGATATGGTAAGGATAACAGTTATCCTTGCCAATATCCTAGACTGTATATGTGACGCAAATATTGAGCCAACTCTAATTTATTGTTTTTTCTACTTCAAAAAGCTCAATAAACGAATTTTCAGAAGATATACTTCTCAAAAAGTCGCACTCGCAATAATATCGCTTTATTTTCAATATGATACGCTTATGAAATTTTACTTCCCCAAAGAAGCTCTCTATGCATTATAAGCTGGGCGCGCCTGGTTTATCAAATTTCCCGGGCGTTTAGTCTTGCTCCGCCAGGATTTTTTTTCCAGGCCTGATTTCAATTTTTCCCTTCTTGTAATCCACAAAGGCTGTAAAACCTTCTTTGATATTCCCTTCGATCACCATCAAGGACAGCTCATCGATTATCTCGTTCTGTATCAGACGCTTAAGCGGCCTGGCCCCGAACACATCGTCGAACCCGGATGTCGCAAGATGGGCGATGGCGGCCGGGGCCAGCTCGATGTGTATATTCTTTTTCGCCAACCGCCTCGCCACAAGGTTTAGCTGAATATCGACTATTTCTTTTAGCTCCTCTTCGCCAAGCTTCTGGAAAATTATTATGTCATCAAGCCTGTTTAAAAATTCCGGCCTGAAAGAGCGGTTTAACACCTCTTTTACAGACTCCTCCTGTTTCTCCCTGTCGTCTGCGTACCGGGCGATTTCATGGGAGCCGAGGTTGCTGGTCATGATTATTATTGTGTTTTTAAAATCGACGGTTCTTCCTTTGGAGTCGGTCAGGCGTCCATCATCAAGAGTTTGTAATAATATGTTGAACACTTCAGGGCTCGCTTTTTCGATTTCATCGAGAAGGATTACGCTGTAGGGATGGCGGCGGACAGCTTCGGTTAACTGCCCTCCTTCTTCATATCCGACGTAACCGGGGGGCGAGCCGATAAGCTTGGCCACCGAATGTTTTTCCATATACTCGGACATATCGATCCTGGTTAACGCTTTTTCCGAATCGAAAAGATTCTGGCTTAGCGCCTTTGCAAGCTCTGTCTTGCCCACGCCCGTCGGACCAAGAAAAAGGAAAGAGCCGATCGGCTTGCCCTCTTCGCCAAGACCTGCCCTCGATCTCCTGACCGCGTTTGAGACCGCCTTTATGGCCTCTTTCTGCCCGACCACACGCTTTGCCAGATCGTCTTCCATATGAATAAGCTTCTCGCCCTCTTCGGCCATTATGCGCGACACCGGAGTACCGGTCCATGAGGAGACAACGTGGGCTATGTCCTCATCCGTCACTTCTTCTCTTAATATCCGGGAGCCGTTTTCAAGCAGGTCGATTTTTTCACGCGCCTCGGCGATCTGTTTTTGCAGAGCCGGAATCTCGCCATACGTGATCTCGGCCACTCTTTGCAGGTCGCCATCGCGCTCCACCCTCTCCGCCTCGCGCCTGAGGGCGTCGATCTTCTTGGTCGGCTCTTTAATGGCGTTTATAAGGTCTTTTTCATGGCGCCACTGAAGCTCAAGCGCTTTGTAGCTTTCACGGATATTGGCCAGCTCGGACTCCAGGTCTTTTAACCGCTTTACCGAGGCTTTATCCTTTTCCTTGTGTAACGCTTTTTTCTCTATTTCAAGCTGGCGGATACGCCTGTCTATCTTGTCGATCCGCTCCGGTTTACTGTCGATTTCAATCTTGAGTCTTGATGTCGCCTCATCGATAAGGTCGATGGCTTTATCAGGCTGGAAGCGGTCGGTGATATATCTGTCAGAGAGCGTAACCGCCGCTACGATGGCGCTGTCTCGTATTCTCACTCCATGGTGCGCTTCGTATTTATCTTTTAATCCGCGCAATATCGATATGGAGTCTTTGACTGAAGGCTCGTCCACCATCACCGGCTGAAACCTGCGCTCAAGGGCGGCGTCTTTTTCCACGTACTTGCGGTACTCTTTTAAAGTCGTAGCTCCGATGGTTCTTATTTTGCCCCTGGCCAGAGCCGGCTTTAACAGGTTGCCGGCGTCCATCGAGCCTTCGGTGGCTCCGGCCCCGACGATGGTATGAAGCTCGTCGATAAACAATATTATTTCACCCATAGAATTTTCAATCTCTGTCAGAAGGGCTTTGAGCCGGTCTTCGAACTCACCCCGGTATTTCGAGCCGGCGATCATTGCGCCCAGATCGAGGCTAAGGAGACGTTTATTTTTCAGAATTTCCGGAACGTCGTTATCGATTATTTTTTTCGCCAGCCCTTCTGCGATGGCTGTTTTACCAACACCCGGCTCTCCTACCAGCACCGGATTATTTTTTGTCCGGCGGGCGAGAATTTGCATCACGCGGCGGATTTCGTCGTCTCTGCCTATAACCGGGTCGAGGCTCCCGTCGCGGGCCATCTTGGTAAAATCGTGGGTATATTTCTCCAGCGTCTGATATTTTCCTTCCGGATCCTGATCGGTCACCCGCTGGGAGCCGCGTATTTTTGATAACGCCATCAGCGCGTCGTTTTTCGATATCGCGACGATCTCCCGCGCGTCAGCGATATCGAGCAAACTCAGAAAAAGATGCTCCACGCTTATAAATTCGTCCCGGAGTTTGCCCGCTTCCGACTCCGCAGAGTCGAAAACATGTTTAAGCTCCGTTGTCATATAGGCTCCCTGTTTTTCTCCAGAGACGGCCGGTAATGAATTCAGGCGCTCTTTCAGCTTTTTTGTAATACCGGTTATGGGAAGGTCGAGCTTGGCCAATAGTGTGGGAACCACGCCCCCTTTCTGCTCAATCAGGGCGTGGAGGAGGTGGAATGGAGTTATCTCCTGATGGTTGAGCCTGGCTGAAAGGTTTAACGCCTCCTGAACGGCTTCACCGGCCTTGTTTGTATATTTGCTGAAATCCATGTTTTATAAATCCTTGTTATCCACCTGGATTAAATATAAAACGGGAATCTTCATAGTCAAGGCGGTCGCACAGGAGCGGCGGGCGGCGGCGCCAAAAGAAACGCGAACTGTGCTCAGCGGCCCCTCAGGGCCGGGTGGCGGGAAGGGACTTTATAGAGGGTATTACAGGAGAAAAGAATTACGTATCCTGCTGATTTCGTCCCAGGCAATATTTGTCCAGTATACGCACAAGGTCGGCCACTTCAAGCTTGTTTACCCAGCCGTCGGCCCCAACGCCTTTGCATTTTTCGACCATCTGCTCATTTATCAAGGATGAAAAAATAATTACGGGCAGGTTTTTCAGGCCAAGCTCTTCTTTTATTTTTTTTGTTACAGTAAGGCCGTCCATCTGGGGCATTTCGATATCGCTGATAACTATATTCACATAATCAAGGATATCGCTCTCTTCGCTTGCGGCTTTCTCCGCAAACTCCTGAACCTGTTTATAGGCGTCCAGGCCGTTGTCATGCATGGAAATGTTGGTATACCCGACTTCGTCAGTAATCTTTTTCACGCTGGCGCGCACGATAGAGGAATCGTCCGCGAGAATCACGTGAACTTTCTCACGCTCCTGGCGTCTCTGCTCGACATCGCCCACCTGTTTGCGGTCATCCTCTTCGGAGTAGACCAGCCTGGTCGCAGGATAGATATCGGTAAGGACATGCTCAAGATCAACCAGCAATATATTGTTGTTGTCGATAGTAACCGACGAAGTAATGCTGGGCTTGAACTGGCTTATGAAAGGGGAAAGAGGAGCAAAATCACCCCATGAGCATCGGCGTATCTGGTTTACCCCGTCTACAAGAAAGCCGTTTACCATGCCATTGAATTCGCAGACAAGCACTACTTTTTGTTTATAGCTACTGTCGCTTTCCCCGGCCTCTTTGCTGTCATCAAGCTCCAGGTGGGTTTTGAGATCGATTAAAGGCAAGGTGGAGTCGCGAAGGATAAACATCCCCATTACCGAATGGTAAGTTTCGGGAACCGAGGTTATATTGTCGGGGTTATATGAAATGATCTCTCTTACCTTCGCTACGTTAACCCCGAAACTCTGACCGCAAAGAATAAATTCGACGAACTCTACTTCATTTGTACCGGTCTCTGTTAATATAGTGTTGCTCATCGCTTGGCTTTCATCTTTCGTTCGTTAATAATCTATATCGGCTAACAGGAATGTTAATATATATTACTACATATGGTCACTCAAAAAAATCATCTTCCCGGATCGCTTATGATCCGGCTCTCCAGCGTAAATCCACGATATCGCCATTATTTCTCCTGGCTCAGCCTGTGGCGTGGCGCAATCGGGATTGACTGCGACTGCCCTGCTAAACGAAAATAAGCTCCATGACAGGCAATAACATAAAATCAGCGATCAAGATAAACAATGTATCCAAGCGCTTCGGCAGGATAACCGCTGTCGATAATGTGAGTCTGTCCATAGAGCCTGGAGAGTTTTTAACTATTTTCGGGCCAAACGGCGCGGGCAAAACTACCCTGATAGGGCTAATGTCCGGGCTTGTCCGCGTAACCTCCGGGGAAATCAGCATAGGCGGCCTTGACATAAAAGAGCATCATGACGAGTTAAGAAAGCTCATAGGGCTCATCTCGCATCAGACTTTCACATACGGACAGCTCACCGCCATGGAAAACCTTCTTTTTTTCGCCAAACTGTACGACGTTAAAAACATAAAAGAGCGCGCCGGTTTTCTGCTTGAGCAAGTGGGGCTGACCCGGAGGGCCAACGACATAACACGAACCTTTAGCCGGGGCATGCTCCAGCGCCTTTCCATCGCCAGGGCGCTAATACACGATCCCCGGATACTTTTCCTCGACGAGCCGTTTACCGGCCTTGACCAGCACGCCGCCGAGACCCTGAAACAATCGCTGGTCGGCCTTCATAATGAAAACACAACTATAGTGATGATTACCCATAACCTGAAACTAGGGCTCGAAATGGGCGCCAGGGTAGCTTTGCAGGTGGCGGGAAAAATCAAGTTCGACCAGCCTTCCGGCAAGCTCGACCACCAAAGCTTCGAGGAGGTCTATTTCAAGGCTGTGGGGGAGGCGCATTACTAGCCATGAGTTTCTTCGATTCTGTGATAGCGATAGTGCGAAAAGATGTGGCGATGGAGCTGAGGGGAAAGGAAATCATCACGACCAGCTTTTTCTTCGCTCTGTTAACGCTTGTGATTTTCAATTTCGCCTTCGACATGGCGTCGGTTCAGGCCAAAGACTTCGCAGGAGGTGTTTTATGGGTGGCGTTTTTATTTTCCGGCGCCCTTACGATGAACAGGTCTTTTCTTTACGAAAAAGAGAACGGATGCCTGTCAGCGTTGATGCTGGCGCCCCTGGACCGGTCCAGCATTTATTTCGGCAAGATGATAGGAAACCTTTTCTTTATGCTAATCACGGAGGTTTTTATCATTCCCGTATTTATTCTGCTTTTTAATATTAACGTTATGGACAGGTTCTGGTGGCAGACGGTCACATTACTGCTTGGCACAATCGGGTTTACATCCGTCGGTGTCCTGATATCCGCGATGTCGGTGAACTTGAGGGCCAGGGAGATGCTCGGCCCTCTTCTCATGCTCCCTGTCGTGGTTCCGGTGATGATCGCCGCTGTGGAGTTATCCGGCGGGATAATACGGGGTGAGCCGATGGAGGGTCTTTATATATGGCTGGAGATTCTCGTTGCTTTTAACGTGATATACTTGGTGATAGCCTGGCTTGTTTTCGATATACTGATCGAAGAATAGGCGCCTGGCGCGCGCTTTTGCTTACAATGCTCCGGCGCCTTTTTTATTATCTGGAGAGTTTAATTAGATGAGCTTCGTAATAGCGGCCTACGCCATCATATGGCTTTTGTTTTTCGGATACGTTTTAAAAATCGGCAGGAGCATATCCAAACTGGAAGAAGAAATCTCAAAACTTAAGAAATGAATTTTATCCGGCGAAACATAGCTGTCGTCACCGGCGCTCTGACCGTCCTTGCGGCTGTCATGATGACCATCTCCATTTATATGATCTTCTTCTACGCTCCTGTGGAAAAGGTCATGGGCCTGCCGCAGAAGATATTCTATTTCCACGCGCCAATCGCCATCATGTGCTACGTCGGTTTTTTCATAACGTTCGTAAGCTCTATCGGATATCTTTGGACCAGCTCTTTACACTGGGACAGGTTTGCGGTGTCCGGGGCGCATACAGGGCTCTTGTTTATCGCGTTGACCCTCATTACCGGCATGCTGTGGGGAAAGCCTATCTGGGGCGCCTACTGGACATGGGATCCGAGGCTTACCACATCTTTTATCATGTGGCTGATATACGCAGGCTACATGGTCTTAAGATCACAAGTGGATGATGAATACATCAGAGCGAAATATTCAGCCGTCATGGGCGTCATAGGGTTCGCCGACGTCCCTCTGGTTCATTACAGCGTAAAGCTTTGGTCCAGAGGATTACATCCTGTGATAGAAAGAGCCCCCGGCGACCCTGGGATGGATCCGGCCATGTTCTCCACTTTCAAGGTATGCGTAATCACAATATTCATTCTATTCGTTGTTGTGTTTATCCAGCGAGTCAGGTATGAATTTATCAAATGTGATATCGAGCATTTAAAGGCGGTTGATGGACAGTAGTTTTAGCGAAATTATCTTTGAGCGACTCCTCTTTTCCGGTTTGGACTCGCGTTAAGCGGCCATATCTCGTTAAAAGAAGCTAAAGGGAACCTCCAAATGGGTAAATCTGGTTTCGTCACCCTGGCCGGCCGACCTAACGTTGGCAAATCGACCCTCATCAACCGGCTTGTGGGCGACAAGATAGCCATAACATCTCCAAGACCGCAGACGACAAGGAACCGGATAGTGGGGGTGTTAAGCGAAAACGATTTCCAGGTTGCGTTAATAGACACTCCCGGCGTCGGATCGCATGGCTCCAAGCTTGCCCGAAACCTTGCGAACGTGGCCGTAAAGGCGAGCCACGACAGCGACATATTGCTGTTTATCAGCGACGGGCGCGCATCGGACCCGGACGGCGACAGGTCTGTTTTAGGAAGGTTAAAATCGAGCGCCCCGAAAACTATCCTGGCGATTAATAAAATTGACCTTGTAAAAAAAGGGAGACTGCTGGGGCAGATCGAGCGGTTTGGCGCATTCGGATGTTTTGACGAGATAATTCCTGTGAGCGCGAAAACAGGAGAAAATGTGGATAGACTTGTAGAATTGATTCGTGACCATCTTCCGGAAGGGCCGATGTACTATCCCGCCGGGATGAAAACAGACCAGCCTGAAGTGTTTATCATAGGTGAAATTATAAGAGAAAAAGCGATTTTCAATCTTCAGAACGAACTGCCCTACTCTCTGGCTGTGCTTGTCGACGCTGTTGAAGACCGATCTTCCGGTTTGACGGCGGTAGCCGCCTCGATTTTCGTAGAGAGACAATCACAAAAGGGGATAGTGATAGGGAAAAAAGGGAGCATGCTTAAAAAGATAGGCGCGGCCGCCCGGGTGGAGCTTGAGGCGAGGCTTAAGACAAAAGTATTTCTCGACCTGGCGGTTAAGGTCAGGGAAAAATGGACAAGCGATAGTAGAAGTATCTCGGATTTCGGATACGGCCTCAAGGAATAACCTGAAGTAAATTAGGGAACCTCTAATAATCCATTTCTGCT
>ENA-ORDP01000028-ORDP01000028.1-marine-sediment-metagenome-genome-assembly--contig:-NODE-28-length-78494-cov-4.064483_pt1 | contig 78494 bp, 63 predicted proteins | sample MGYA00248627_ERZ508539 | MGnify/ENA primary metagenome ERZ508539 (study PRJEB26208, sample SAMN05571518) | marine sediment metagenome | biome: deep sea; feature: Hydrothermal vent; material...
TGAACATCACCATGAAAATGGCCATGATGCTCATTTCAGTGGCCATCATCATGATCTGCAACACGCCAAGAAATTCGGCCTCCATGCTCAGGAACATGGCACCGAGTGCGGTTTGTGAAAACAATAGCGCGAGTGCAGAGCGCACCATTGAGTATGTTCGAAATACCACTATCCCGAACCCTATGCCGGCGAGCCCGAAAAAACCGATGAAGAACATTTGTGCAGTCATGGGAACACCAGTACCAGTACGCCGACCAGGAAAATATTCAGCAACGCCAGCGGGATGCCGAGTATCCAGCACCAGCCCAGCAGGTTGTCTTCACGGATGCGCGGCATATAACGTCCGGCCAGCAACATGGTTGCGGTAACGGCCAGTATCTTGATGGCGCTCCATGCCCAGGGGGGTAACCACGGCCCCTGCCAGCCACCGAGATAGAAAACGACGGTCGCGGATGCCAGCGTAATAATCAGCGCTAATCGGCCCAGCCGAAACACGGCCAGTCGCACACCCGAGTATTCGGCTTCTACACCGCCCGCCAGTTCGCTTTTTGCATTGGGTAAATCAAAGGGTGGCAGAAATGCCAGCGCCATGGCGGCGACGAAAAACAATATGAAACCTATTGGCTGGTAAAGGATGTTCCATAAGCCGGACTGTGAGATGACGATCTGTGTGGTCAGTAACGATTCGGCACGCATCGCAACGGCGGTAATGGGCATAACGATGAGCATTGCATAGGCAATAAGCTGACCGAGAAAACGCCAGCCACCGATCATGGCATAAGCGCCATTCGGCCCCCAGCCGGCCATTAGCAGGGCGACCAGTACGTAAACCAGCGCGGCGTTGATAAACAGCGCGCCGGTGGCCAGATCGGCGATGATCAGCTCAGGTGTTAGTGGGATGACGGTGGCTGCGAGTACCGCCGAGATTAACAGCAAGACCGGGGCGACCTCATAGAAAATACGGTCTGGTTTTCGTGGCACGATGGATTCGCGTCCGAGCAGGGCGATACCGGCCAGCAACGGTGCTGACAACTGAAAACGTCCGCTGTGGGCCCAGGACTCGATCACGGCGACCAGGTATGCGCCGAGTACGAGCAGCAGCAGGATCAGTGCCGTGGTCATGGCTGAATCTCCCAGGGTGACAGGTCCAGTGAGCAGACGGCCGTGAGGGCATCGCCCAGCGCCTGCTGTTCGAGCAGTGGATTGATTAAAGCAACATGGCTGGTCGACGGTGTATGCAGTTGTGTTGTGGCAACCTGTCCGTCTTGCAGTGTGAGTTGCAGGCCGGCCATCCCGCGCGGTGTTTCAATGACTGCTTTACCTGTTCCTGATAATGTCCCGGTAGTGACGGGTGCGGGTGGCGAGATCGCACCGGCTGCTTCAATCAGGGAAATGCTGTGCATGATCTCATCCAGGCGGATATGCAGTCGGGCCAATACATCGCCTGCATCCCGGCGGGCAGGCTTGAACCCCAGGGTAGTGAATATTTTTTCTGTACTGCGCGCATCGTTGTTAATGCCACAGGCACGTGCGACCGGGCCGTATAGCACCGTATCGGGCGTTAGCTTGCCGATACCCACTGTTCTGGATTTCAATAAAGGTGCTTTTAGCAAACGTTTTATCATGGACTGCAAGGCAGGTTTCAGCGCGCTGATCTGTTTGAGCCCGGCATGCCGGGTTTTTCGTTGCAGCACCGCTGCACGTTGTGTCAGCCAGTCGAAACCGGTTTGCTGGCCAAAAAGTGCCAGCCAGCCAAGGTGGCTGGTTATGCGTTCCCGTTCCAGTGCGCCGATACGTGCGTGTGCAGAAATGATGGGGACATCAATGCCGGCAGCATCTTCCAGAGCACGGCAGGCAAGCAGCCGATAGCTGACCGGTGCGAGTGGGTTCATGTCAGACAGTTGTTCGATGAAGCTTTGGCTATCTATGGGTGCCGGTTTAAACAGGCCGGTGTTTTCTGTCAGGGAACGGGCACTGGCTGCGGCAACCGTGTCACCATCCAGCGTCAGTGTTAGCAGCAGGCCACCGGGCAAGCCGGGGAGAAAGGGTCCAAACGGGGCTTCGATCCATTCCATCGGCAGGCCATCACCGCTGCGGGGCAGGTCTTTGGTGACATCAATCATGGACATGAAGGCCATACCCTCCATGTTACTGTGATCCATGCTGCTGTGATCCATGCTGCTATGGTCCATGTTGCTATGGTCCATGCCGGCATGATCCTGTTTATCATGAGCGGCTAGCGGCTCCAGATTCATACCGCACTTCGGGCAGGAGCCGGGTTCGTTCTGTACTACCTCGGGATGCATTGGGCAGGTGTATTCAATCGCAGCATCATGATCCATGTGCTGGTGATCATGCATGGCGTCAGCCTGCTCTTCACGGGGTTCCAGATCCATACCGCATTTTGGGCAGGAGCCGGGTTCGTTCTGTACGACTTCCGGATGCATTGGGCAGGTGTATTCAACAGGTGTTTCGTGCTGCATGCTGTGATCCATACCCGCATGTTCGTCATCTTTCATTTTCGGGTGATCAGTATGCTCATGTGCAGCTGTAGCTTGTGCTTCGCGTTGTATCAGCGTCATGCCGCATTTGGGGCAGGAACCCGGTTCGTCCCGAATAATTTCCGGATGCATCGAGCAGGTGTATTCAATTCGGATTTGCAGGACCGGGGCATCAAAGTCTGAAACATCGGGATGAAAAGCACCTTTTGCCAGTGCAGCCCGTAGAGTATGAACCCCGTTTGCCAGTTCCTGTTGTGAAATACCGGCCACGATGTCGGCCGCAGGCAAGGGTGACAGGTCTGTTGATCCCAGGGCCAGGATAATCCGTGGGCGCATCATTTGCGCGTAAATCACCGCTGCTGCCTCTCGTAGTGCCGGTGGAATATCACCGATCACCAGCAGGACACTGGCGTGGCGTGGACTGGCAACCTGCTGCAGTCCGGCCGCTTCAAGGTCCAGCCCATGTGCCCAGGCAATATCGTGACCGGGTACCACGAAAGTACCTGGGTCGCGTGCCATGGCACTGGCAACGAGCTGTCGTAAGCCCGACAGTTTTCCCTGTCTGGCGCCGCTGATCATTTATTGTTTTTCCTTATTGTCTGCGCAGGGCACCCTGACTCCAGCCGTACAGTAATCCCAGAAACAGAATCGCCAGAAAGACGCCCATGTCGAGCAGCGCAACCAGCCCTACCTGTTTGTACACCACGGCCCAGGGGTACATATAGGCCATTTCCATATCGAAGGATAAAAATAATAATGCGTAGCCATAGTAACGGGCGTGATAACGCACCCAGACCGGGTCGCGTGATAGCTGACCGCTGGTGGCGGGGACATCTTTGCCGGGTTCCCGGCGTGTCTTGCCAATTGCACGGGCAAGAAAATATAAACTCAGGACCAATCCGGTCGTACCGATGGTCAGCCCCAGCAATATCCCGTATTGTTCGAGAGTGCTCATTTTGACTATCCTTGTTGACGGGTGGATGCTAGCAGATACGTTTGTATTATTCTCTTTAATATAATACAGAAACTAACTAGTCCCTGGTCAGGATACAACGGAATCGCTAATGTTACATGTAACGGTCTGATGTTCGTGCTGGAACGCATTTGCCGGTGGAGTGCCCTTATCATGATACGGTGAACTGTAGTAAGTGCAAGTACCAGGTACCCCCGGGGGAATTGCTTATCCCGACATTACCTGCTGGAAGATTGATTCAGAAACCTTGTTTATTGAATGGCCTGTGAAATACAGCGACAGTGGAAGCTGGTTTGTGCATATACGCTATTATTCTTGCCTGGAGTATACCGTTGGCGTGGACGCATCCGTTAACTGTTGATAAAAATCGTTTTGCAGATTAATCCGTAATTTTTAATGCCCATATATTCTGTCGAAATTATTTACAGCCTATATTTAAGGGAAATTTACTATTATATTGAAATCATATAGATATATCGCTGGCTTGATATTTGCATGATTAACTTGATTGTTTTGAGTTTGTTGCATTGCAAGTAACGCAAAAGGCGTGACTTCGAGGTAGAGACTCACTGAATGATTGATTACAAAAATTATCTGGCATTGCCAATTATTAAAGACAGAAAGGAATTCAGTTATGAAAACAAAATTTCTCATATTTTTACTAACCATATTTTCCGGTTTGATATTCACGGGAACGGCATCTGCCGGGAACAGTCAACTTGCTTATGCACCTGATGAGGTCCTTGTTAAATATAAAGAAACAACCACGGCTGCAGTTGCAAACAATATTAATGCGACCACTATCAAATACTTTAAACAGAGCAAGATTTATCACCTGAAACTACCAAAGGGTATGAGCGTAGAGGCTGCAATCAGTCTATTGCAGCAAGATCCTAAAGTGGCTTATGCAGTGCCGAATAACATCTACTATCTAAACCAGTTACCCAATGACACATTCTTTACGCAGATGTGGGGTCTGAATAATACCGGGCAAACGGGCGGTACGAGTGGCGCTGATATTTCAGCGGCGCTGGCCTGGGATATTACAACAGGTAGCAGCGGTGTAGTTGTTGCCGTGCTCGATACAGGTATGGAGCTTAATCACGCTGACCTGGCTGCAAACCTGTGGGTTAACCCGGGAGAGATTGCTGGTAACGGTATTGATGATGATGGCAACGGCTTTATTGATGATGTCAACGGCTGGAATTTTGCCAACAATAGTAATGATCCGTCGCCAACAGGAGGCTCATGCGGTGGCCACGGAACTCATACTGCTGGCACAGTGGGCGCTGTTGGTAATAATGGTATCGGTGTAAGTGGTGTGAGCTGGACAGTACAGATCATGCCTCTGAATATCTTTACGCTTATTAATGGTACGTCGTGTGGTGCTTTCAGTTCGGATATTCTCGCCGCTATTGGGTACTACACCATGATGAATGTCAGGATCTCCAGTAACAGTTATGGTGGTGGTGGATACAACCAGGCCGTTAGTGATGCCATTATGGCCTCCAACAGCCTGTTTGTCGTCGCAGCAGGTAATGATGGGCTGGATAATGATACTACCCCTTCTTACCCGTCGTCTTATCCATTGATCAACATACTGTCTGTCGCTGCTACGGATGCGAATGATCTGCTGGCCAGCTTTTCAAACTTTGGTACGCTGTCGACTGATATAGCTGCACCTGGTGTCAGTATCCTTAGCACAGGCGTGAATAGTACTTACACCATCAAGTCGGGTACTTCGATGTCAACACCTCACGTGGCAGGTGCAGCGGCATTGTTATTGGCGCAGGATCCGAACCTGACTATACAGGAAATGAAATGGCGACTGATGAATGGCGTCGACAATCTTGCTTTACCCGTCGCTTCCGGCGGCAGAATGAATATCTTCACCAGTTTGCAGTACGGTCAATCTCTGCCTGATGTGAGTGTTACCATGACCCCTGTCGGTTCAACGGATATCCGTGGTGGTGACATCATTTACTATCAGATCCAGTTCACCAATAACACGGCCAATACTATTAATGCGGCAAGTATGGTCTATTTGCAGACGGTAACTGGTTTTGGTAGCCTGGATGGCGCAACCTTGATACTAGCGGGCCCCATTACTCTTAGTTTACCGCCGGGTATTTCACCTGTTTCTACACTCGGGTGGGCGCTTCCATCAGGAGTGGCCATAGGTTCAAGTTTTAGTCTATATGGCGTAACAACACCAGGAAGTAGTTTTGATGAAGACAAGATCACCTATACAATAGTTCCATAATAACAAGCGATGTAAAACTACATTTACTGAAGTAAATAATTTAGAAATAGTTAAGGGGGTATTTTCATGCGCATTTTGTCAATAACGGGCAAGATTATATTAACAGCACTCATTACAAGTTTTAATACCGCATTGATGGCTGCTGTACCAACACCCTTTGTGGCACAGGATTTTATTGCTGCAAAGGTCTTTAATCTTGAGGGGCACTGTGGACCAACTTCAACCTGGACATATAGCAGGACGCCGGTAGGTTCTGATATGCGAATTGATCGGACGCATGTTCGGCAAGATGCTCTGGGAGTAAATTGCAAATATTTTGTCAACAGCTTTATGTCGACTGCAATTGATTATAGCTGGATACAGCGGGATCAATACGATAACGCTGGTGCAGTACTTGTGGCCTCTTATATCTGGGATCGCCCTATCCCGAGAATCATACTATCGATGGTGGATCAGAACATGGTAGGTGAGGCGGCAAGCAGCACCCTGGATACCGGGCATATTGTTGACACCACGACATTGCTAGGCGTAGAGAGTGTTACTGTACCCTATGGCACTTTTACGAATTGTCTAAAACTCCACGTATTGAGGATCACTTCTATTGCCGGCGATGTCAGTCGTATTGTCTGGCGATGCCCGAGCGTGGGTATAGTAAAAATGATACAAGGGCACACAACCACTGGTAAAATGCAGGTTTGGGAGTTAGCAGATATCACTCTGCAATAGTCAAGCGTATTATTACTATACCCAAGGTGGTGCCACCCTTTTCGGTGGGGGCACTACCCTGGGTTATTTCTAACAGGAACATGGAGCGCAACGGGTGCTGCTTCCTGAATATTTGCAGACAGTTGGGCAGCTTGTTAATCCAGGAGTTTACGCGCCTCTTCGACGTCGCCGCGATAGGCATGGAATATTCGCTCAAGCGCTGTGTGCATATCTACTGAAGGTGACCAGCCGAGTTCTTTCATCGTATTGTCGATAGACGGAACGCGGTTTTGTACATCCTGGTAGCCCTCGCCATAATAGTCGCCAGAAGTTACATCAACCAACTTGACCTTGTTGGCAGACACGGCGTATTCAGGGATGTTGTTTCCGATCTCCAGCATCATTTCTGCCAGTTGACGCACTGTATAATTATTTTCCGGATTGCCGATATTATAGATATTGCCACTGGCGCAACCATCCTTGTTCTCGATGATTTTCATAAGGGCATCAATGCCATCGTCGATGTAGGTGTATGAACGCTTTGCGTGACCACCGTCAACCAGGCTGATGTTCTGGCCGCGCACCATATGACCCAGGAACTGGGTGACGACACGTGAGCTGCCTTCCTTGGCGGTGTGTATGCTGTCCAGGCCTGGGCCAATCCAGTTGAAGGGTCTGATAAGTGTGAAATCCAGACCATCATGCATGCCATGTGCCCAGATAACGCGATCGAGTAGTTGTTTTGAGCAACTGTAGATCCAGCGGGATTTATTGATTGGCCCTAGTACCAACTCAGATGAGGCTGAATCGAATGACTCATCCCGGCACATCCCATAGACTTCGGATGTCGATGGAAAGATGATGCGTTTATTGTACTTGACACATTGCCGGATGATTGGCAGGTTGGCCTCGAAGTCCAGACCAAATACCTTCAGTGGGTCTTGAACGTAGGTGGCAGGAGTGGCGATGGCAACCAGAGGAAGGACAATGTCGCACTTCTTGATATGGTATTCAATCCACTCCTTGTTGATAGTGATACAACCTTCGAAGAAGTTGAATCTGGGGTTATCCATTTCATCACGGATACGGTCTGAATACATGTCCATACCATAGACTTCCCAGTCTGTGGTTTGCAGAATGCGCTTGCTTAGGTGGTGCCCGATGAAACCATTGACACCCAGGATCAAAACCTTTGCCATTTCTAGACCAACTCCCTTTTGTTATTTTAAAAGGCAACACTGAACAGGGTTATTTTGGCTGACCGGGTTAGTCACAAACTTTAACTAACTGTTCTGCCGAGAAGTCACCATATTCATTGTCGCGTCTGATGAAACTACCTTCATGATTATCGCGCCGCATTTAGCGTAGCCGATAATATTTTTCCTGTAAAGCATTAAAGCTGTACCGGTATTTCATGAGCCCGAATACACCTAGCTTACCAGAATCATCTAGTGGTTTTTACTAGTTGGCATTGTGATGATCAGGTTTCTTGATGGTCTGGATTCGTCAGGCTTCGTCGATTTTAATTTGCACTGCCTGAGTTGTCCGGTAAAATACTGGAGTCGAAAAAGTTTACACTTTAATACGGGGGCGCCCCGGATAAACAATGTAACCATTTGAATACATAAGGAATAACAAAATTGGCCTTATATTTGCATATATATATTTTGTTAATGTATTTCCAGGGTGTCCGTGCATACCCTGCGATGATTGTTGGTTTTCTTTCAGGGAGAGATTCCGGATGAGTGATTCAGTACAGGGTTCTGGCAGTGTGATTCGAGACAGGGATGTAAGTGTTCTTCATCTAGATCCGGGCGCTAGTGCTCTTCACGCAGATTCTGAAGTTAGTGATCTTCATATCGAATTAGATGTTACCGAAGACGTAACGGCAGAAGCTTTTGTCAGCGATGACGATACAGATGTCGGTGCCGACGTAGGGCAGTCCGAGGTAGATCGACTGGCCGCGTGTATTACACAGCGCCGGGGGCAGCTCGCTGTAAAGCGTATTATGGATCTTCTCGGTGGTGCCATTCTAGCCATTCTTCTTGCTCCTCTGCTACTGCTGCTAACGCTTGCGGTGTGGGTGAGTTCACGTGGGCCGGTGTTATACCGACAAGAACGCATTGGGGTCAGTGGTAAACGTTTCAGTATGATCAAGTTTCGTACTATGTATGTTGACCTGCCGCAAGAAATCGTTGAGGAAATACGTCTCCATGAGCAAAATGGCGATCTGTTTAAAAGCGAGAATGACCCACGGATTACACCAGTTGGTCGTTGGTTGCGACGTTATAGTATGGATGAGCTGCCGCAGTTGTTTAATGTGCTCGGGGGGACTATGAGTCTGGTCGGACCACGCCCACTTATGTTGCATATGGCAGAACCGTACCCGAATTTTGTAGCAGCCAGAAGCATGGTACGTCCGGGCATTACCGGTTTGTGGCAGGTTCTGGATAGAGAGCATGCCACCAATGCCTCGTTCATGATTCGACACGATCTCGAGTATGTAGAGCGGTTCAGTCTGACGCTGGACATGAAGATACTGCTACTGACACTGCCAGCTACGCTAACAGCGGCTGGTGCACACTAGTTTTGTCTGCCAGTTAGTCCTGGCGTCGGCCCAGAAGCCTGTCGACATGAACAAAGGCCCGGGCAATCGCCTGGTCCATATCAAAATAGCGGTACTCACCCAGTCGCCCGCATATGAGCACGTTATCCAGAGCTTTGGCGCGCGCCTCATAACGTTTGTACAGCTCGTTATTTTCTGTGCTGGGGAAGGGGTATTCATAGTCCCCTGGGTCATCCGGTGTAAAAGGGGTTTCTACGGTTAGCAGTGAACCCTGAACGTTTCGTTCTTCTTCGGGCAGAGTGTGTTTCCATTCAAGTATGCGTACGTGTGGGCCTGCTGCTATGTCGGGGCAGTTTATCTGGGGCACCTGGTAGACATAGTCGACGTTGGGGATGAAAATTAGGCTTCGTCGCTGCCCGCGGTATGCAAGCGGCCCCAGATCATAGCCAAAATACTCATCAACCGGGCCGGTAAAGATGACTTTCTTGCGGGCATGAAACCGGTCACGTTCCTTCAGATAATCCACTCCGAGCTGACAGTCAATCCCGTCTAGCATGCGCCAGGCCCAGGCCTCGTAGCCCCCGAGTGGTATGCCCTGATAGCGATGTTTTTTCAGTCGCAGGTCATCGTCGGTGCTAACGTCGAAGCGCTTTGCCAGCCATGGTTCGAGCTGCGTGGGTAGCACTCCCCATTGTTTGCGCGTGTAGCCTTCAATGAAGCGCTCATAGATGAGCCTTGGCATGATGCTTAATGCGGCTTCCTCGAAATTACCGGGTTGACCTTTGAATTCAGGCTCCCAGTTTTCCCCTACATGTTTGCGTATATAGTCTTTATGCACAGGCCAGCGTTCCAGTTGACCATTAACGTCGGTTTGCAGCACTCCTTCGAACTTGTAGAAGTCTGCAAAGCGGTTTACGAATTCCCAAATACGAGAAGAGGAGGTTCGGAAATAATGCGGGCCATATGTATGGTAGCGAATGCCGCTGCTGTGAACAGTATCGTGGGCATTGCCCGCGACATGTTGTCGTCGTTCCAGGACCATTACCTCGTGGCCTTCATCTGTTAGCTGTCTGGCGATTGTCGCCCCGGTGACGCCGCTGCCTACCACTAAATAGTCGACCGAAATCTTGCTCATGTTCCTGATAATCCTTTTGCAGATGTTTGTGCCAGTTTCTCTTCGCAGCGTGCAAGTGTCTCAATGACAGCTACACCCAGTGACAAGCCGGGATCGTTGTGCCGCTTTTCGATGATTGATGAACAGAAGGTGAGCAGCTGGCGCGTAAGTGGAAGTCCGTCATCCAGTTGTACCGGACGGGTCTTTCCTGGTGCCGTTTCCAGCAACAACTTGTCTTTAGCGAAGTCGTTATAGGTCAATCGTCCCCGCTCGAACTCGGCTGTGAAGCGGCGGCATTTATCAACCATCATGTTGCTTACCTTGATGGAGGCCTGCTCACCCTGGGGGAACCGTAGCGTGATGGCTATCGTTTCACTGTACCCGGCTGAGGTGTTTGCAGACTCTAGCCGTTCGGCCAGTACCTCAGAAGGTATCGCTTCAGTCAGATCGAGGCACAAAGCCAGGTCGTGTACTCCCCAGTCCCAAAGAGGTGACGTGTCTGGTCTGTATGGGCCAGGTCCACCCGCTTGCGCATCAATACTTACCAGCCGTCCTAGTTTTGAGGCTCTGCTCCTGAGCATTTCGTACGCGGCACTGTACAGGTGAGTATGCCCAACCATGAGTAGTTGCCCGGATACACTGGCAGCAGTGTGAAGCTTTCGAGCCTCGTCTACTGATGTGGTCATGGGCTTTTCAACCAGCACCGGCAGGTTTGCTTCCAGCATAAACTGTGCGATGGGAAAGTGCTGGGGTGTGGGTGTGGCGATAATAACCCCATCCAGTGCCGGTTTGATATCAGCAAGTGCTCGCCAGTCTTCTACTAGCTGGCAGTTAGCGTTAATAAGACCCTGGCTGCGCGGGTTACTGCTGGCGAGTGCGGCCAGGTGGGCGGCTGGCAGCTTGTCCAGCGTTTTGATATAGCATTGCCCCCAATGGCCAGCACCAACAAGACCCAGACGTAGTTCCCGCATGTTTTGCTTGCCCGCATCGAGCGGTCGGTACCACTGCTTGTCGGGCATGAGTTAGCGGATTACCAGGTTTGGCAGGGGGATGATAAAGCGTCCACCGTAGTGCTCGTGCTTTGAGATGATGGCATCAGCAAAGTTCCACGCCAGTATTACTACGTAGTCCGGCTTTCGCTCATAGAGTACATCCGTTCCTGTCACGGGTACGTGCAGTCCGGGAGTATACAGCCCTTGCTTGAGAGGACTGTCATCCACGATATATTCAATAATTTCAGTATCGAGTCCAAAGTGATACATCAGGGTGGTTGCCTTGGCTGGTGCGCCATAGGCGGCAATAGATTTGCCTGCAGCCTTGAGTCCCTTTAATAACGCGCTAAGCTCGATGCGGGATCGGTCGATGTGGGAAGCGAAGGTACGGAATGTCTCTGGCTTGAACAGACCCGCTTGTCGCTCAAGTTCGACCATTTCTTCTACTGAGGGTGCTATTTGTGGTGAATTATCAGCCAGGGCAGCATAACCACGCAGCGAACCACCATGAGTTTCTATGTGCTGTGTATCGACAAGCGCCATGTTGTTACGTTCGAAGAAACTCACCAGCGGGCCGGCACAGTGGTAGTCGAGGTGTTCATGATAAATAGTATCGAACAGCCCTTTATTGAACACATCCTTCAGGTAGGAAACTTCAAATACGAAGCGGCCATTTGGTGCGAGCAGATTGCGTATGCCGGTTACGATACCTTGCAGGTCGTCAACATGTGCAAATACGTTGTTGGCGGTGATCAAAGCGGCTGGTCCTTCACGTTCGAGAATCTTTTGTGCGCATTCAGCATCAAAAAAACCGGTGAGAGTATCAATGCCGCGCTGTCGGGCGTCTTCTGCTACTTCCTGAGCCGGATCAATGCCCAGCACACGCATACCTGCATCCTTGAAAAATTGCAGCAGTGTTCCATCGTTTGATCCGATGTCGACCACCAGATCACCGGGCGAAAGCCCGAAGCGCTGGATTGCATCCTGTGCATAATCTTCAAAGTGTGCCACAAAACTAGGTGAAGTTCCTGACACGTATACGTAGTGTTCAAACAGTTCACGCGGGTCAAGTACGTCGAGAAGTTGTAAATGACCACAGTCAGAACATAAGAAGAGTTCCAGAGGGTAGGTTGTCTGGGGCTTGTCCAGCATGTCTGTTGGTACGAACGCATTGGCCGGTGGTGTTGGCGTAAGCGTGAGTACATTTTCAAGTTTTACGCTGCCGCACAGGCGACAGTTCTTGCGTCGCTGCAGAATACAGTCTGTATCGACAGCCTTCTCGTTCATTTTTCAGCCTTTATTAGTTCCACGCGGACCAGATCCGACTCGTAATTCTCCTGCTCGCGGGTGTTGTGTGTAAGGTTGAGGAAAGCGCTGTCTTCAATAAACTCCATCGCATGTTCGACATCGGGCGGGGTAAAAATCCCCTGACCTTCTTTGACCAGTACCCACTGCGGGGCTTCCTTGGAGCCAACCGGGCGATGATAGTAGCGCATCGATCCGGACAGCATGTGACAATAATGCCAGTCTGTTTTATGGTAATGGTTGGCACGCACGCTGCCCGCTTTCGAGGTAATGATCTGAGCTGCTGTGATGGGTCCTTCAAACAGAGACTGTATTTCACCACGCTCATCTACAAAGGGCTTGGGGTGTGAAACTATCGGGCCGGTAGGCCATTCTGTACCGGGTGTGTTGTTGGTAGACTCTTGGTCCATAATAGATTCCGTTTTTGAGTATATCTCTGGACAGGAAAGCTGTGTTACCACAGAGACAGAGATTATGCAGTATAAACAAATGCATGTCTGCCGACCCTCGTCCGAGGTTTTATTTTTCCATATGTGCCTGTTAATTTTTTGCTACCATATGGGCCTGTATTTCTTATGTTTGGATAGGTTATCATTCACACTTGGTACACGCAAGCTGGCCGCGGACATGTTGTAAAGCGCCTGCAAACATGGTAGAAACCTTGCCAATCATGATAACAATGAAAGTAAGGCTGATCACTTAAGTGAATATAAATAGAGTAGCCCGCGTCATTATGCAAGGCCTTCATATCAGTCAGTCAGCTATTAACTGCAGGCCAGGAATATGAATCTCGTTTTGAGAAAAGCGGGTGCGCTACTCATTGTAATGCTTGTACTGGGAGGTTGTGCCGCACAACTGGATAGCCAGGGATACGATCTGGCAAAACTCGAACCTGGCGAAGATAGTGTTCAATCCATACGGGTCGAGGATATGCCTCGCCACCATACTACGATACAGCCTGGAGACGTGCTGCGTATCACGCGTGATTTTGCCGAACCAGGTAGCTCTGACGAACAGACCTTTGTTGTGCGACCTGATGGATCCTTTGCCTACCCCTTTGTCGGTCGAGTTGAAGCTGGCAATCAGGAGCCAGAGAATGTTGCGGCAGAACTGGCCAAAAATCTGGGTCATATTTTTCTTAATTCCAGAGTGACGGTGAACATCATGACTTCGCCAAGCAACAGGGTGTTCGTGGGTGGGGATGTTCGTTCACCAGGCTTATATGATTTGACAGGGGGTGTCACGCTGCGTCAGTCGATTATCTTTGCCGGTGGTTTGTTATCGACTGCAGACCAGGAGAACATCGCTCTGATTCGACAGAACGCTGAAGGACGTTACGATGTTTACCTGATCAGTTTGTGGGCGCTGTTTGATGGTGGTGAGGAGCAACGCAAGCCGATATACCTGCATCCACACGACATCGCTTTTGCACCCAAGTCGGGTATCGGTCAGGCTATCGAGACAATGGAGCTCTATTTCAAGCGTCTACTTCCGTTCCAGACTTCAATTGGTGCGTTCTACCGTCTTGATAACAAGGGTAACTAGGTACACGGATTCATGTTAAACGAAGCAAAACGTCGTACTATCAGTTTGAATTTGTTTCAGAGAAACACTCTATGATTACGCTGCGCTCGTTCCGTGATGCTATACGTGTCCTGTTTATTTACCGGCAGCGTGTGCTGGCTGCATTCATTGCGATCATCCTTGCCGTGATTGCCGCCCTGTTTCTCACTACACCTCGATACCTTTCCGAGGCAAAGTTGCTGGTTACACTGGGACGCGGGAATGCGTCCTTGCCGGTAGTTGTTCAGGATCGCCCAGCTGCTATTTCACAGAACTTCCAGCGCGATCAGTTGATTGATGAAACTGCGATGTTGCAAAGTCGAGAAGTGGTTTCCGCTGTTGCCGAGCGTTGGTCCGACACGCTGCTTACTGGAGAGTCACCATCATCCTTTTTTGGCTGGATCAAGCATGCAGCAAAGACGGTAGTTCATTTCGTGGGGCAGGGATTACGCAGTATGTTGGTCTGGCTGGGACTGCTGGACGAACGAGACCCCAATATCCGTTTGCTCGAACGACTTGACAAGCATTTCAAGGTATCGCACGAGACGGGTTCAGGGGTGCTGCAATTAAGTATCGAACTCGAAGACCCGAAACTCTCGCAGGCCGTTCTTCAGGACTGGATCGATATATATATGGAATTACGTTTGCGCTTGCTCAGTGATACCAATGTCCATGCCTTTTATAAAGCTCAGGTACAGTCGGTAAAATCAGAAGTTGAATCTGTAGAGCGTGAGCGCGACAGAATATTCAACGAGTTCGGTACGCTGGATCTGGCCATGCGCGAGGCAGCGTTCAGCGAGCGTATCGACCGTCTGCGTGCAGAGCGTGAGGAGCATATACGTGAGATAGAAGGTGCTAAGGAGGGTATAGCATCGTCAAAACTTGCGCTTACCAAGGTGCCCGGACAAGTCGTATCAGAGGTAGTAACCTCTAAAAACCCGGGACAGAGCGATCTTATTGAACATATGAATGACTTGCTTATTGAACGCGAGGTGAAGCGCCGAACTTACACCCCTGACTCAGAGCAACTTCGGTCGCTGGACAAATCCATTAAGGAGTTACGCAGTATGATCAGCGCCCAGAGCAGTTATGACCGGGCCGGTGAGACCAAAAAACGCAACCCGATTTCAGTGCGTATCAGCGACGAAATGCTGCAGGATGAAATCCGTATTGCAGAGCTGTCCGCTAAACTGTATTCACTGGACATCCAGGTAGAGGATCTCAAGGTGGAGCGTGCCCGCTTCATCAATGGTGTGGACAGGCTTCGAAAGCTGAATCGTCAGCTCGAGGTGCTGGATCGATCCTATGATCTGTACACTTCCAAACTGGAAATATCGCGTGTCGATCTGGCTCTCGATAGTAATCGTATTAGTAATGTTAAACTTATCGAGCCGCCTACTTATGACCCGGAACGTAGCCGGCCACGCACGCTCCTGTTGCTTGGTATGGCACCAGTACTTGCCATTGGTTTTGCACTGTTTGTTGCCTATTTATCGAAGCTCATCGATCAGCGCATTTATGATGGCGAGCAACTTGAGCGAGTATTTGGTCTACCTTTACTCGCCACTATTCCTGACGTGCCGGAAGGCGATGATGCAAGGAATAAGCAGGCTAACGCCATTGCAGCTACTGTTGGTATGCGGCAACTTGTCTCTCGTTTAATGGCCATGCCTGCGCTACTAAATGGAGGACGTGTTGCGTTTACTTCAGTACGTTCGGGTGAGGGTGTGACCTGGGTAAGTGAGCGGGTGAGAGCGGCACTAGGCGAATCACCTATTGAGATTATTGACACACCACCACTGTTTGCATCCGATGCGGAGCCCGGGCAGGTGGGCGCAGATTGTCTTGTGTTGATTGTTGAGTCAGGCAGGACTACACTGCCAGCGGTAGAATTGTCAGTGACAACGTTGCGCGCTTATTCGCATGATCAGCTAGCGGGCTTCGTCATCAATCGTCGCCCACTGGTGATACCAGAACGAATCTACCAGTTCCTTTCCGGTCGTCGGAGGCAAGCATGAAGCGTACGCTGCGACAGGGTGTTTTGTATGCGGTCCTGGTGGCCGGGCTTGTAATCGGGTTGTCACCCATGTCAGGTTGTGGTGCACAGGAGCTTCCCGATCCGCCGGTGATTCCGGATACCAAACCGGTAGATCTTTCCGAATTTTTCGGTGTTAACGTAATGTTTACACTTTACGATAGAGATCAGTACCGGCAGCAGATCAAGGCTATCAATAAGCTGGGTGTTCACTGGATACGTCTTGGTCTGCACTGGTTTCTTATCGAGCCTGAGCCTGGGAAGAAGGACTATTCCAAGCTCGACGACATCATGAAAGCGATTAAAGAGGCGGGTCTGGAAACGGTAGTCAGTGTATCTGCGCCGCCAAAACATCGCTCACTTGGTATGAACAGCAAGCGACCGGACCAGTATCCTCCACGCAGTAATAAAGAATACGCAGACTTCCTTACTGAGCTGGCGCTGCGTTATCCGCATGTAAAGGCCTGGCAGATCTGGAATGAGCCAAACCTGCGTGCCTTCTGGCAGCCGAAAGATGATCCCGCCGCTTACTATGAACTGGTAAAAACCACCGTCAAGAAATTACGCGCTGCAGCACCGGGTCGGACTCTGGTGCTCGGTGGTATGGCCTACTGGAGCACAATGTTTAAACGTGGCGGGCTGATGCTGGAAGAATTGCAAAAACTTGGTGCTTTCAAGCTTGTGGATGCTATTGCCTATCATCCTTACTTGCGTACACCCTATGGTGACATCAGTTCCAGGCATCCTTATAACTTCATTACCACCGGGCTGTGGTTGAATGATGCATCGCGCAAACTGGGCGCACGTGCAATCTGGGCAACCGAATGGGGCTGGGGTAGTTACCAGAATAAAAAGGAGCACGATGAGGTGGTCAGCGAGGAGCAGCAGGCTGAGTATACGCTACAGCGTCTGGTGCTTATGATGGCCATGGGTTTTGACAAGGTTTTCTACTTCAACATTTCGGATCTGCCAGACTACGTGGCGCCGCCGCACCGGGATTCAGGACTGTTGTACAAGGATGGACGCCCCAAGCCAGTCTATAAGGCTCTCGCCCGCTTTATAAAACTGCTGCCCGGTACACTACAGCCAATAAAATCTCCACAGGTGATCAGTAAGACGGTTAAAAGGGTATGGGGTTTTGCCTGGACCACCGGGGATGGACGCAAGGTATGGATCGCCTGGGCTGATCAGCCAGGGCAAGTGCAGATCAAGGCCGTGCGCTCGGTGCTGGTACATGCGCTGGTTAGCGGTACCAATAAGACCATAAATGCTAGCAACGGTTCGGTCAGGGTTCAGCTCGGCCCGGCTCCAATTCTCGTCGAACTACAGTAAGCCAGTGTCGGGCGTACGTTCGTCATTATCGCCATTTTCGAACCTGACAACCTCAGTTTGGCTGGTCCTGATCGGCGGGGCCATTCTCGGTGTGGCTGCGGTAAGTTTCTCGCCATGGATGGTGGCCGGTGCCATGGTGGCATTGTCACTGGTGGCAGTGATTTTTTCGCGCCCTATTCTGGGTCTTGTTCTGTTTGCCTTTATGGCCTGTTTTCTGCCGTTTACACGAATAATCGCGACTCTTCCAATTACGATTTCCGAAGCGTTGCTGATCGTAACCTGGGCAGGGGTCCTCCTGCATATTCTGTCGGCTCGCCTCGACTGGCGTCTGGGTAAAACCGAACGCGCAGTGCTGGTACTTCTGGTCTATTCGGTGGTGCCGTTTGTCGTCGGTATGCTTCTTGTGCCGGAGAGCGAACTTAGTTTGGTACGCTGGATGCGCTGGCTGTTGAACATGTCCAGTATTTTCCTGGTGCTGATGCTGGTTCGTGATGACTCTGATCTGTGGGCTGTTGTGGTCGCGACCCTTGTCGGAGCAGCATTTATGCTGCTGCTCTCCCTTGGAAGTTTCCTGAGGCATTTCGATGCGCGTGACATGCTCACTGTGCTGGATAGTCTGCGTTACCCACTCGAGTACCGTACGATGATGGCCGAGACCTTTGAGGATGTGAGTCGTATCAGTTCACCCTGGTTGCATCCAAATATCCTGGGTGGATTTCTGACGCTGATGTTGCCGCTGGCGGGGGTCATGCTTCTGTTCATACGCGAACCATTACGAATGTTATTGATACTCTTGCTTGGTATGGCGATAGTGGTGTTGCTGTTCAGTATTTCCCGAGCGGCCATGATTGGTCTTGGCTTTACCCTGATCTGGTTTGTCCACCGGCGGGTACCCTATGCCGGGCTGGTGATGGTGTTTGGGGCGGTGGCGGTGGTGGTGGTGATTTTGAGCTACCCTCCTATTCAGGAGCGATTTGCCAGCATGTTTATGGTAAAACATTCGCGTACTGTGGTGTCCTCTACGGCTATACGCCTCGATGAATACCGGGCCTTTGACCGCGCTGTGGTTCGCTATCCTCTGGGTGTCGGCTTTGGTACCGATCCGACAACGATTGCCGAAAATGACCCGGAGTTGAGGCAAATCTCAAACTTGTGGCTCAACTACGTGTACAAGATGGGAATATTTGCATTGCCGATTTTTATCTGGGTGACGCTATGCTGGTGGCGGGAAGTTCGGGAGCGAGTCAAGGAAGGGCCTTTTGATGCATATCGTCTGACGCACATGGGGCTGGTCGGTGGCTTGCTTGGTACTTTTGTGATCGGGCTGTTCGATCATTATTTCAGCTTTCAGTGGGTGCTGATTGCAGTATTCTGGCTATTTATGGGCCTGAGTTTATATACCGCCCGCCGCCGTGTGCCGGACGTTGATGTGACTACACATAGCCTACCGGCCTCACAACATGGCCCGGTATACGGGCTAAACAGGTTGCCGACAAACCTCGTCAAATAACCGGGCAAAGCGCTGTCCGGTTACCCTCCAGGTACGTTCCTGAGCAAGTTTTCTTGCCGCTTCTGACCAGCGCACCACAATTTCAGGGTCATCTGCGATATTGATCAGGCTGGCAGCGAGGTCTTTCGTATCACGTTGGCGAAATACGGTACCATTACCGCTGGCGACTTCCTCAGCCAGTGCGCGCGCATCTGAAACCAGTGCCCCACGCCCGCAGGCGATGGCCCAGGCCAGTGGACCGCTGGCACCAAGAAAACGCCCGAGCAGGTTTATTTTGCGTGAATCACGATATGGCAGTACAAGCGCATGGTGGCGCTGGAAGAGATCCGGTACCGTATCCTCGGGGATATCTGTAATGACTTCACTGCAGTCTTCGAGACTGGCAGCGCGTAGTTTCTCGCGCAGTTCTGTAACGTAGTCCCCCCTGGTTTTTAGCAGCATGGTAGGTTGTGAGCCTCCTGCGATGGAGAGCCGGAGATGTTGTCGGACGGCCGGAGATTGTTGTCGAGCCAGTGCGAAGGCTTCAATGAGGTCTTCGATACCTTTTCCCGGATACAGGAAACCGAAGAACAGCAGGTGTATATGTTCGCCGCCAGGGGGAGGCAGGTAGGGCACGTCTTTGTTGCCATGCGGAATGACCAGCACCCGGTCATCAGGAAGATGCATACGCAGGGTGAGTGCCCTGGCGCCACCTTGCGTCAGTACCACAGCTCGCCGCAGGCTGGCAGCACCGCGGCGTTCGGCGCGTAACGAATAGAAGTCTGTAAGGATGGTGAGTGCCTGCTGGACTCGTCGGGGGAGTGCCTCAAAACGACCCAGTCCCCAGCCTCGCCATGCAACGCGATTTGGGTCATGTATGGTGGCTGTTACACGAAGATCAGGGTGTTGTTTTAACAGTTCCTGTAGCAGCAGGAAATGGCGAATACGGCCACCACCCAGCTCAAAGTGTACCAGATCCACATCATTTACCGGCACACGCGAGGCCGCTTCGCGGATGTCTGCAGCGGTTCGGGCTGTGTACAGTTCCGGTATGGGGTTCAACACTTCGATACCTGATTCTTCCAGTGCCTGTTTGAATAGTACAGCGTAATCTGCAATACCGGATGCCTCCGGTGGCCAGGGGGATATCAGTGCTATTTTCACGAAGAAGGGTTCCGGTAATTGGCCTGCCTTGTTCGGTGGCGTTGCTTATTGTTTTTGTTCAATCGCTCAGCTTCCTGATGTTGGAAAATCATTTCGATTTTCATTATGCCTCGTCGGCCTGCTTGCTGGCAAGGATGCTATCCTGGCGGGTATTCTGTGCCGTTAGTTCCATCGAGTGATTGCATAAGTGCATCACAGAAAAATTTTGCTGCCCAGTTAGGGTACCAGAATCGCAGATAACGCCCCCAGTGCGGAGAGGATCCTGCTATGGCACCTCGCAAGGCAGATGGTACAGAGTCCAGGTATTGGCAGCGTTTGACCTCGTCGAGCAGACGTATAGCCGCCTTACCATTATCGCTTTCGGCATCCACCTGGTAAAGTCGCAGGCCAACCAGTGCCATTTGAGCGTTGCCTGTGAGACACACGTAGCGGCCATGTGATGACCAGTCTGTATCCAGCTGACCGGGCAGCGGTCGCCCTGGGGCAGAGCCTGCCAGATCGTGGCGGTCGCAGATAGCCTGCCAGGCTGTTTGCACTGCGTGGCGTAACCGGGCAGCCAGATCCGCGTCGGCATAGGTGGCAGACTCCCAGAGCCCCTCCAGGGTGTAGGCAATGGTGTGGGTAAAGGGTGCGCTGCGGTCATCAAATGACATATGATCGATCCAGCCATTTGCCGAGCAGCCTGCCAGCACCCACTCCAGTTGCCGGTGGGCAGCTTCTGTATATATCGACTGTTCTGTGCGTTCTCCAAGTGCGAGTAGTGCCCATGCTACCCGGCAACAATATGCGTGTGCGATGCCCAGAAACTCGTTACGTCGCCAGGCGCCATCGGTGTCCTGCACCGAAAGTAGCCAGTCGCCTGCATGTCGGGCTGCGTCCAGAAAGCGTTCATCACCACTGGCTTGTGCAGCCGCCAGCCAGCCGAAGATAACCTGGCCGGTGTCAAACACGACAGGATCCCGGGCGCGTCCGGTCCGGCCAGGAATGGCGCCGCTCGGGAGTTGCACCTCAAGCTCCCATTCGGCCATTTGCTGTGCCCGTTGTGCATAATCTGTGTCACCGGACAGATTCGCGTAGCGCAGGAAGGTAGGAATCAGGTAGCCAGTGGTTTCCGGGTAGGGTTCTGCCCATCCCCGTACGAGGTGGTAGCCGGTTGCTACGCCCTTGCCATTAGCTGCGTCGTGGGCACAGCCAAGCCAGGCCATGCATGCATCAAGATGGGTACGGTCATCGCTGGCAGTACCGCTGCGTTGCCCCGTTGCATCGCGCCACAGGATACGCGCCGCGGCTCCTGCCGCAGCTGGCCAGGATATGGAAAAGTCTTGTTGTTTCATGTCCCGTTCTCATTATTGTTGGGATATATTTCCACACCAAGATGCTCATGTATTATGTTTGCAATAACTGACATGCGTTGCTCCCATGAGTGGCGTTTGATCGCTTCCCGACGCTCAGTAGCGTTACTATCGGGTTCGTCCAGAGCCTGTGTAATAGCTGCCTCGAAGCCGGCAAGATCCTGCGCCCAATAAACCAGTGGTAGCAGGTCGGGAGATGCAGAAGGCAACGGCGTAGCAATGACCGGGCATCCTGCAGCCAGGTACTCGTATAATTTTAGTGGATCAACCGCACGCGTGAGATCATTTTCTGCAAAAGGTATCAGGCAGGCATCAAAGCTTGCAAGGTAGTTGGGTACCTCGGTGTAGGGACGTGTACCCAGCCAGTGCAGATTCGGAGCGGACGGTGGTGATCCCGGTCGTTGCCAGGGGCCTACAATCACTATGTGCCAATCGGGGTGTGCCCGGGCCAGAGCCACCATCAGATCCACATTCACCCACTCGGCTATATTGCCGATGAAGCCGAGGCGTGGTCGGGGGATGGACGCCAGGTCAGCAGGCTGTGGAGCATTGGTGCAGAAGCGTTCCACGTCCACACCATTCGGCACTAAAAAGCTGCGTGGATTATAAGCTGCTGCATGCTCTCGCAACGCCGGTGCGGTACTAAAAACCAGATCGGCTCGTCGCAACAGCTTCTCTTCGCTGGCTACAAGATCGCTGTATAACCCGTTAAATTGACCCCAGGCATCGACAACGTCATAGATGACCGGCCCATTTCCCAACTGGTCCAGGATGGCTACCCAATCCGGATGAGGGTAGGCGATCCACACCAGCGGATCGCGAAAGTCGAGTGCGGCCATTTCCTTGTTGACGAAGCGCCGCAGAAGCGTTTGGTTCATCGCGCGCACCAGACGGTTTGGGGGCAGGGGTAATACCAGGGGAGACACAACGCGCAGATTTTCAGGTGTAGTTACTTTAGCTGCTGTATCGCGTCTGACGAAATGCCCAAGTTTTCCTGTCATGCGTCGCAGGTCGTCCGGCCTCAAGGTAGCCGGACGCATGCCAAGGGTATCGAGATACAGTACCCGGTTGTGTTGAGCCATGATACTGGCCAGATGCTGGAAGCGGCCACGGACCCCGCGCCAGTCAGCGGGTGAGGCAAATAAAATATTTGTTGGCTGTGTCTTGGGTGCGTTATCTTGCATGATGATTGTTGGTAACCCACAGGTTGCGTCGTAGTGTAAACAGGGTGAGTGCTGCTATAACGGCAAAAACCAGCAGCATTTCGAGTGTCTGCATCCACAGTGGTCGTGCGAGATTCACTGGGTAAAGCCATGCCAGTGTTGCGGTTCCGGCAGCAAGACCGGTGGCGGTTATCGTTAACCTGGGCAGCGAAGTGCGCAGTGGAGTGCGTAGCGCGAGCAGGAATGCGCTTAGCGCATAACCAGCAGAAAAGCCAATTGCCAGTGCATACACACCGAACAGTGGAAACAGAACAATGGCGGTGGTGGCCTGGGCGACTACGCCGGTGATTTCCATTTTTGTAGGCTCCAGGGTTTTGCCAGTAGCAAACAGATAACGCGCCAGAATGTTACTCCAGCTACCGAGCACCAGAGCAGGTGCGTAGTAGCGCAACAGATCCATTAGCACGTTCGCTGACGCTGGCGAGAGATTAGGAGCAATAAGCATCGGTACCACCGGAGCCCAGATCAGGATTATCACCGCAGATGGCCAGGTTACGATCGAGAGACCAGCGAGTGCCTGGCGCAGCAACAAGGTGGTGCCGGACTGATCCCCTGCATGAGCCTTGACGGCAGCCCGGCTTGCGATTACCTGTGACAGACTAAAAGTGACGATTGCAGGTAAATTGACCAGTTTGCGCGCCAGGTTTACCAGTACCACCGAGCCTTCTCCTGCGAGTGAGGCAAGGGCACGCTCGAGTAATGAAAACATCTGGGCTGCCAGGCCGCCGGTGAGTAGCGGCCAGAATCGTGACCAGAAATCGCGTATAAAGGTTAACTGCAGGGATCCGAACGGTCGCCAGTCATTTCGCCAGGCGCGTGGCAGGAGAGGCAGGGCTGTTAGTACACTGCCGATGATTAGGGAAATTACGAATCCTTGCGGTGTCGACTGTGCGCCAGCCCATAGTAGATAGCTGACGCCCGGAATATTAAACAGCAGGGCTCCAAGGGCTGGCCACAGGAAGGCGTTGTTGGCGTGATGCTGGGTGGTCAGCAGTGCCTGCAGAAACAGACCAGGCAATGCGAAAATAGCGATGTGGAACAGACTGACTGCTGATTCCCGAGCGTACGGTTCCAGCCCGGGACCAATTACCCAAATACAGGCATTATCCAGTAGCAGCAGGATTGCTACCAGCACGGTAACGGCTGCGAGTATACTTAGTGTCAGGGTTGCCGACCAGGCTCTGCGCGTAGCGCGGTCTTCACAGGCTAGCCACAGAGGTAGTGTAGCGGATACCAGCACACCGCCAGCCAGCAGCATACGAAAGGCTTCCGGGATAAACACGGCGACAAGAATAGAGTCTGCGGTTGCGCCGGCACCCCATGTACGTACGATCAGAATTTCGCGCGCGAAGCCGACCGCAAGCCCGAAAACACTGCTTGCTGTGACGACCAGGGAGGAACGGAGCATGCCAGCCTATTCGTTGATTGTTAGTGCAGCAGGGTAAACAGGGATTTACCACCGACATGATAACTGAGGTCATGGGGGCGCTCGCCGATCGCTTTACCGGTCGGCCCCACCATGATTTTGTAATCATCTACCACTTTGTTGATGACCGATGCACCACCAATGACAGCCCCTTTGCCGATTCGGGCACCGCCCGTAATCAGGGCACGCGATGCAATCCAGGCATAATCGCCCACGTAAATAGGATAGCCCAGAGAATCAAACGTCGGCGAGTCCAGGTCGTGCTGACCTGCTATAAGAAGCACGTAGGATGCGATCGTAACATGATCACCGATGAACAGGCCGGCACGTGCGTCGAGTTGGCAATGCCACGCAACTACCGAGTCTTCACCAATGTGCAGGTTTTCAATGCTAAGCACTTCGGTGTTGCGCCAGATCGTGGAGCCTTTGCCGATTGTAGCTCCGCCCAGCCGCAGCCAGCCGAGACGAATCCAGTGCACCGGAATTTTGCAGATGATGATATTGTAGATCTGTCCGTAGATACTGCGCATCCTGTCGACCAGCGTAGGCCAGTTCAGGCCATAGTTTGGGAAAGGTACGACAGCGGTATCTGACAGTAGCCGCTCATAGAACTGCCGCTCCTGCGGGTCGTCCAGTTCGGAACTGATATTGACGTGTGAGATAAAAGTCTTGTTCGGTTTTTTGGGGCCGAATGAGCGTTCCATGATTACCCTTTTTGCCAGCAGACGAGCGTATAGATCCTCAATTTGTTCGGTGGTCAGGTCCATGCTCTTTTCGTACTGGCCCAGGTTCTTGCACAGATCCTCAGAATGAAACAGGAAGTTGGTGATTTCTCGCATTGTATCTCCGTTCATGTAGTTATTTACAGGTCATTGCATTGCTATTTCCAGACGCCATATTAATATTTTCTGGGCACCCTGCAAGGTATATATTACTATCAGTTTGTATCAAATTCTAATGTGTCATCTGAAGCAGATCTGTATCCGGTCGTAGTGGTGATGTTTTTTCTGGATTCAGAACTGGCCAGTACGTTTCAGCAACTTCGGTACTTCGTATTCTTTTCCTGAGTCGTTGTTATATTCCTGGACGATCGTGTGGCGGGGAGGCGTTGCCGGTTTACCGGTTTCTTTCTTGCTGATATCGCGTTTCCAGTTTTTGTAGCGATAGGGAGAATTCCTCCAATTATAGGGAGAAGTCTCCCAGTTCAACGAGTGTTTTCCCCAGCTGGTATCAGATGAACCTGGACCCTGGGCAGCTGCAGTAGCACTACCCAGAGCAGCGAATAGTAACACCGCCCGAACTGCTGAATGTACAAACTGTATGGTGGCAGTGTGATATGATGCCTCAGAAGATAATACAGACCGATACGGTTTGTAATGGGGGGTTGGTATTAAACAGATCATTATTTTAGTGCTCCGTGCGCTGCGTCTTATGTCAGTTGCGGAGCAACTCCGCTATCGGCTGAACCTGCTGGGGAATTACAAGGATAACCAGAGTTTTCGTCGTACCTTCCCGGCTTTTCAGGAGCCACCTACATGGCTGATTTATGAGACGTCCGGTGATAGCAATCTACCTCGTTATCGTGAATATGGACATACCATAGCTGAATATTACCACGGGATCATTAATCGCTACCAGTCCCCCCGGCCGGGCCAGGCCCTGCGCGTATGCGATTGGGGTTGTGGGACTGCCCGTATTGTGCGCTACATGCCGGACCTGTTTCGGGAACAGGAGTGTGAGCTGTATGCCACTGATTATGATGCTGTAACCATCGAGTGGTGTTCTGCTCATATTCCTGACATAACATTTCAGCGTAACAATCTGGAACCTCCGCTAGAGTTTGCAGACGGGTTTCTGGATGTGCTGTATTGTTTATCTGTTTTCACCCATCTCTCCGAGTCTATGCATTTTGCGTGGATCAATGAACTGTCGCGTGTTCTGCGCCCGGGTGGGTTGCTGATGCTTACTTTGCACGGTGATCAGTACCGGAACAAGCTATTGCCGGGAGAACGTGAACAGTATGAGAGTGGCAAACTCGTAGTCAGGGAGGGTGTCGCTGAGGGTTCGCGAATGTTCGCAGCCTTTCATCCTCCAGCGTTTGTGCGGGATTATCTGCTGCGTGACTTCGAGATTCTTGAGCACAAGGTGGACCCGTTGCTGCCCTACATCTACCAGGACCAGTGGATCGCCCGTAAACGCTGATATGCCACCATATGGTAAACTGAAACCAGTTGCCGAAGTGCTTCAGCCCGAAAAAAAAAGGTTATGCCAGGTCGGTTTTTTCTAGGGGGATGCAAGCTATCAGTACCAGTCCGAACAAAAGGAGGCAGTTTGCCACGGCACTTATCGTGCCCACTTTGAACGCACAGCAATACCTGCAGCGACTGATCCCGGCTCTGCAAGGGCTCGATCCGGCTCCGGATCAAATTCTTTTCATAGATTCAGCGTCGAATGACAGTACCGTAGGACTTGTGCGCGAGGCGGGTTTTCGTGTTGAGGAAATTCTGCGCGAGGATTTCGAGCATGGACGGACACGGAATTTTGCGGCTTCCCTCGTGCCTTGGGCCGATATGCTGATTTTTTTGTCACAGGATGTCACGCCGGTAAATAATCACCTTGTAGCAGATCTTGTCAAACCCTTCGATGACTTTGATGTCGCACTGGTTTTTGCCCGCCAGACTCCATATGAAGGTGCGAGTGTTGGAGCTCGTTTCGTACGGATGTATCGCTATCCGGATACTGGCTACCGACGTACTGCCGCAGATCTTCCTCGTTATGGTGCGATGACAGCGTTTTGCTCGAATGCCTGCGCAGCATACCGGCGCAGGGATTTTGATGAAGTGGGCGGGTTCTCAGAAGGAGCGCCATTAGGTGAAGATATGTCGATCGCCGGAAAATTTATTGATGCTGGCAAGGCAATTGTGTATGAGGCAGAAGCTCTCGTTTACCACAGTCATGAGTACACGTTGCGGCAGGAGTTTACGCGTTATTTTGATATTGGTACACATCATCGTATTGATCCCTGGTTACACCGTGAGGGTATACGTGTAGGTGGAGAGGGTCGAAGATACCTGGCGGCTGAATTTTCCTACACCCGTGAACACGGAAGCATACTGGATCTAATCAAAATATTCCCGAGACTTGGAGTGCGCTGGCTTGGCTTCAGGTTGGGTAAGTCGAGCCACCGCCTGCCCACGGCGCTTTGCCGGCGACTGAGTATGCATGCCAGTTACTGGATACGAAAGCAGCCATGGCGACCCTGAGTAAAGTGGCCTTGGCCGCGTTTTTTTTATGGCTGATAAATAACAGGAGAACGGTGCAGTGAGCATGCGGGTAATGACTGTATTTGGAACCCGGCCTGAGGCTATTAAAATGGCACCGGTCATCACAGGCCTGCAAGCCGCTCCTGGTGTGGAGTCTATAATATGTGTTACGGGTCAGCACCGGCAAATGCTCGATCAGGTACTGGAGTTGTTTGCTTTCGAGCCGGATCATGATCTGGATTTGATGAAACCTGGCCAGGATCTTTTTGATGTTACCGGGGCGGTACTGTCCGGTATGCGTGATGTGCTACGGCGTGACAGGCCGGATATCGTACTGGTGCATGGTGATACGACAACTTGCTTCGCTACCAGTCTGGCGGCTTTTTACGAAGACATTCCGGTCGGACACGTTGAGGCCGGGCTGCGTACAGGGGATCTGCGGGCGCCGTTCCCGGAAGAACTCAACAGGTCGCTTGTGGCACGTATGGCCCGTTTTCATTTTGCACCAACCGAGACGGCACGTGCAAACCTGTTACGTGAGAATGTAGCAGATGAAACCATCTACGTAACCGGCAACACTGTAATCGATGCACTACTCGGTGTACGTGACCGGGTCAGTGCATTGGATGATGATTTCTGGATCGAGAAATTTGGCAGGGTTTTACATTCAAGGCTGATCGATCCAGAACGCCGTTTTGTTCTGATAACGGGGCACAGACGAGAAAACTTCGGCAAGGGATTCATCGATATATGCGCCGCAATCCGGATGTTGGCTGAGTCACACCCTGATGTGGATCTGGTCTACCCGGTTCATCTGAATCCGAATGTCCTCAAACCCGTCCACGAAATTCTGGGTGGTCTGAAAAATGTCGCACTCATAGAACCGCAGGACTATGCGCCTTTTGTTTGGCTAATGAATCAGTCTGACATTATTCTTACCGATTCCGGTGGTATACAGGAAGAAGCACCGGCGCTGGGTAAACCTGTACTGGTGATGCGTGATGTTACGGAAAGACCGGAGGCTGTTGAAGCCGGAACTGTGCGCATGGTCGGGACCAGTGTGCAACGTATTTACGGCAGTGTCAGCGAGTTACTTACAGATGATGATGTCTATCAGACGATGGCGCGCGCGCATAATCCATATGGAGATGGACACGCGGCCTCACGCATTATAGAGGTCATTGAGTATATGGGTTCGCGCGACGATGGGCGCGGGGGCATTGGCAGCAGGTCTTCAGGAGGCGACTCCAGTGAAGGAGGAGTTTGAGCAAATGGTTCGGAAAAGAATGTGCTGTAGTCCGAGTAGCAGTATAACTATTGAATAGGTGTTATGCCTGGAACCGGCTTTCAGGTGTATTGTGTGTAAAAAGTCGGCTCCAGACGTTAAGCATCCGCGAAGGATGCCTTGCATTATTTCACCGAGTAGCCACGACCATCAAGACAGGCACTGTAAGCACGGTTATATTCATTTCTGGCATTGGCATACCGATTGGTTTCATTTCGCTCCCAGTCTGCTCTTTGCTGAGCTGATTGCTGGTTTTGAGAGCGCTGCCTGAGACCGCCAATCGCAGCGCCGGCATAGGCAGAGTTTCTGGTGTTTTTGGAGCTGTTACCAAAAATGGCACCGGCTGCTGCACCGATTGCTGCACCTCTTACAACGCCGCCACTCTTCTGTTGATTCGAGGGAGGAGGGGTGCTGGCTGTGGGTGTGACCATCGGGTCAAACCCGGTTGTGCCTTTCGCCCAGCTGTAACATTCGTATTTATCTTTTTCCATTTGTTCGTTTGATTGTCCCTTCTTGGGATAGACAATCACATCGGCCTGCGCCACCGAGGCAATAACAAACAATCCGGTAATTGCCAGTAAAATTGATTTTGATCTCATTACGTAAATGCTCCTGTGAATACATAACCCAGTACTGTAGCGAAAGTGATTTTGTCAGCTTTTATAATATCTAACCGCCCTGTTTTATACAACTGTGCCAGGACTTTAGTTCGTTCTGTCAAAAAACCATATATATAGTAACGATTATTGCGAGCAGATGATTTTGTGTATATTGTCATTTAAAATGTTCTGGCCTTGATTCCTGATAATATGGACTGTGTAATGACGATAATATATAAAACTACCACGCGAATACTAATAACCGGTTTTCTTTTTTTTACATATAATCTTGTTTATTCAGCAGGTTTTTATCTACCCGAAGTCGGAACACCGGCCAGTATGGGTACCGCAGGTACAGCAAATGCTACCAATACCTTTACAGCTGATTCCGCCTGGACCAACCCGGCGGGTATGACCGGTTTGCAGCAGGACGAAATATTGTCCGGTCTCACCTTGCTGGTGCCAAAAATAGAATTTTCCCCGTCTGTTGCGGAGAAAGGTGGGGGCGATGGCGGCAATGCGGGCACGGTAGCCGGAATACCGGGCTTTTTTTATGTAAAAAAACTGTCTGACAAGGCGCGTTTCGGTTTCTCTGTCGTGGCGCCACTGGGAGGGGGTTTTGACTTTGGTGATAACTTTGTCGGGCGTTACGCTTTTACCAAGCTCACTTTAACGGGAGTAGCTCTTTCACCCTCATTTGCTTATAAGGTAAATAATAAATTATCGCTGGGAGCGGGTGTGTCTATGGTGTATACCATCTATGAGGAGGAGATAGCGATTAATCAGGGTGCCTCACCGGACGGTAAGATGAGAATTGATAATATTGACGACTGGGGTGCGCAGTTCTTTGGTGGCCTGACATACCAGTTTAACGATCGCGTAACGCTGGGTGTAGTCTATCGTGGTGAAATGGATACCAGGCTGAAAGGTGATGTTGAGTTCACGAATATGTTGATCACACCTGCTGCCAGTACAGTTAATGTTGGCTGGAAGAACCCGCAGGTACTGGAGATTGGTCTCAAATATAAACTCGACAAGGAATACACCCTGTTCATGAATGCGGACTGGGAAGACTGGTCTGCATTCAGCAAAAACAGGCTGGCATTTAGCGGCGGCGCGCTGAATCCAGCGGTTCAGCTGGATCGAAATTTTAAAGACACCTGGAAACTGGGAGTTGCGGTTGCCAGAAAAATTGGAGAGGATAAAATAATCAGTTTAGGTGCCTCCTATGACAGTTCGCCTGTGGATGACGTAGACCGTACGATTGATCTGCCGTTTGATGAGGTCATGAAGTTGTCGGCTTCGTATTCCTTTAAAGGTAAGAAAGAGCTGGATTATTCGATAGGGGGGACCTTGATGTATGCCGGTAAGGGCAAGGTGGATCAGGTGGCTCAGGGAGTGCGATTCAAGGGCGAGTTTGACAGTAATTATATTCTCTTTCTTGGCGGCACCCTTAGATATCGTTTCTAGAGGGTTTTTAGTTTTCGAGAATTAAAAGGCCAGACAGGACTGAGCAGGGAAAAATACAGAATGGAGAGTCGGCCGGGACAGCGTGACGTCTTAAGGTGCTTGTTGCTGGCGATGTTATCTATGTATTCGAATGAGTCATTTTCTGCACAACCCGGGCGGTTGGCTGATTGCCCGGCTACACCTAACTGTGTTTCCAGCGTGTCTTTAGATAAAAGAAATTTTGTTGCGTCATTATCATATTCTGGCGGTACGGCAAACGCCTGGCGTGTACTGGTTGATACCGTGTTGTCTCTGCCTCGAAGCAAGCTTGCAGTAGAATCTGAAGGCTATCTACATTTCGAGATCAGCAGTCATATTTTTCGATTTACAGATGATGTGGAGTTGCTTCTCGATGCTGAAAAAAAAGAAATGCAGATCCGGTCTGCAGCACGAAGTGGCTATAGTGATTTTGGTGTTAACCGCCGTCGTGTGGAAAAGATACGAAAATTGTTTAGGCAAAATCTTTATCAAAGCAGAGAGAGTAAGTGATGGTTAGTTCTGCCATGCTGATGTGGAGCATACTGTTTGGTTCAATAGGTATTGCTTATCTGGTTTACGGGAGAAAGCAAAGGCATGTCCTTGCTCTTGTGACAGGCTTGTTGTTAATTGTTTTTCCCTATTTTATATCAAACGTGATGTTGCTGGTATCGCTGGGTGTGCTACTTGTTGCGCTGCCATACATAATTAGTAAGCTAAACTTCTGATTCTGTTTGATACATGCGGCAAGCAAAACAGCTTTAGTCAGTGAGCTGGAAAATTCTAAATCCATAACCAAGTGATGAGAGCCTGTCTGTGAATGTTGAATATCTGACCGATATTATCCTCTTGCTATCCGCGGCAGTCATTATTGTGCCGCTGTTTCAGTTTACACGACTAGGTGCAATACCTGGATTTCTGGTTGCCGGGATAGTGTTGGGCCCGTCTGGTTTTGGGTATATCGAGAATAATGAAAATATAGCCGGGTTTGCTGAACTGGGAGTGGTGCTCCTGTTATTTGTCATTGGCGTAGAAATTAATCCATTACGGCTGTGGAGGATGAAAGGACTGGTATTAGGGCTGGGTACATTACAGGTGCTGATAACCGGTGGGTTGTTAACGATACTCATTCATGAGTTATTTGGCCTCTCATGGAATATCTCTATATTAACAGGCTTTGCTTTAGCCTTGTCGTCCACTGCATTTGTACTGCAATTACTTTCAGACAGAAAAATGCTCTCATCCGGTTATGGCAGGCCGGCTGTTTCAGTGTTATTACTGCAAGACCTGGCGGTGGTGCCACTTTTGGCTCTTGTTTCATTAATGGCAGCGCCGGATTTCACAATAGCAGGGAACTTTTTTCTTGCATTGGGTGAGGGGTTCGCCATCCTGGTTATTATCATTATCGCAGCCCGGTATATATTGAATCCCTTGCTAAAAATTCTTGCCCGGTTTGGTTCACCTGAAATATTTACTGCAACGGCTTTATTATTAGTGCTGGGTGCAGCGCAATCCATGGAATATGTTGGTCTGTCTATGCCGATGGGGGCGTTTATTGCCGGTCTGTTGATTGCTGATTCTTCCTATCGTCATCAAATTCTCGCAGAGGTTCAGCCTTTTCGTGGTTTACTGCTGGGCTTGTTTTTCATATCGATGGGTATGTCAGTTAACCTTGGCCACTTTCCAGATCATACGCTTGAACTGGCGGCTTCAGTGATGGCATTACTGGCCATTAAATTTATTACACTTTTCCCGTTATCACGCCTGTTCGGTATAGGTAGCAAGGACTCTGTTTCGGTGTCATTATTATTGGCTCAGGGGGGTGAATTTGCCCTGGTATTGTTCGCCCTTGCAAAAGGGCTTGGCTTACTGGACGAGACCTTGTTCCAGTATCTATTGATAGTCGTTATTCTGAGTATGCTGGTAACGCCACTACTGGATAAACTGGCACATGTTATCTATATAAAGTCACGTATAGACAGCAAGAGTTGTCCTAATGATGAAATAGACAAGATCGAACAGACGGCCAGCCCTGTAATACTTGCAGGTTTCGGGAGAATGGGTCGCAGGATAGCCAGTATCCTTGAATTAATGGAAGTGTCTTATGTCGCAATCGATAAAGACACGTTTGTTGTAGAACGTGAACATTCAGCAGGCAAGACAGTAAATTACGGTGATGCTACACACCCCGAGGTATTAAGAGCAGCCGGGGCGGCAGACGCGCGTATTGTGATCGTGTCGATTGATGATTTTGAGGCAACGGAACGCGTTGTTTCTACGTTACATACATCTTTTCCGAATGTACCTGTTTTTGTGCGAGGGCACAGCCTGAGTAAGTGTCGTCAACTTGAGGCACTTGGTGCGTGCTACACGGTATCAGAGACACTTGAGGCCGGCGTAGAACTTGCGCGGGCGGCGTTGCTCTATATGGGCGCTAATGAGCCGGACGTGTCGGTTGTACTGGAGTCTTTTCGTAGAGACTGTTATGGGCGCACTGACCAAAAGAGCCATAAATAAAAATCTTCAGTTTACAGGCTATCCAGCAATTTCTGTGCATCCCCTTTTTCCTGGAACGGCGTATTGCCTGACAGGATGTTAGTCAATATCGTTCTGGCTTTATCAATGTTTCCGGTTTTCTGATAGTAGACAGCGAGATGATATTTCACAGTGGGAACATTTTTCAGCCTGGTGGCTGCTTCTTTAAGGTAGGGTTCCGCCTTGTCTGGCTGTCCGGTTTGTAAATAGACCCAGCCTATCGTATCCATGATACCCGGATTTGTTGTTTTGGTGTCTACCAGCTTCTGCAGGTAGCTAGTGAGTCGGTCATCCCCGGATTCCAGTAAAAGCAAACTCAGATTGTTTAACGAAATTTGTTTATAATTATCTGACTCTTCCAGTATTAGATATTCAGTAATGGCTTTCGAAATTTCGTGATCTTGTTGATAAATATTGGCCAATATTAGTCGCGCAGCATGTGCCTGAGGGCGTATGAATAGCCAGTTTCTCAATAGATATATTGCTTCGTCCTGTGCGCCATTCTGAACAAGTGTTTTTGCATATAATATTGTCAGTGTAGTTGTTGGTTTAAGATCATAGGCATGTTTATATAACTGTAGTGCTTTTTCTCTGTCACCAGATTGTAAGACCAGCCATCCTTTAAGCTGATAGGCGCCAGCATTATCAGGGTAGTGAAGCACTATTTCATCGACTGTCTCCATTGCCCGTTCTGGTTTGTTCTGTTTTATATAAAACTGGCTTAAACTTTGTAATACCAGAAGATTTTTAGGGTGCTTATCAAGCTGTGTTTTATATATTTCTTCAGCCCGTTCAGCTTTTCCCGATTCCGCATACAGCAGCGCCAGTAGCATTTGGCTCAGTATGCCATTTCCTGTCTTCTTGCTCTTTTTATTCAGGGTATTTATGGCCTTGTCATTAAGGCCGGCCCTTTTGTATAACAGGGCGATATTTTGCAATATGTTATCCTGACCTGGAAATTCACGAACCAGTTCATCCGCGATTTTATCTGCCTGGTGGAATTCTTTCTGTTGAAGATAATATTTAAATACCGTTAATCCCAATGCAGGTGACTCTTTATTCTTGTTCCAGGTGGTTATCAGTTGGTTAACTGCTTTTTCATGGTTGCCGCTGGATTCATAAAGTTTAACCAGTAATATTTTTGCCTCACCAGTCTGCTCAGACTGTTCCGGAATGTTGAGCAGTATCTCCTCTGCTTCTTGCCACTGTTTTTTAACCATTAATAATTTGGCGAGAGAGATTTCAGCTTCATGTAGCTGAGGTTTTCTGTTTATAGCTTCAAGAAAGTACTGCTGTGCTTTTTGTGGCTTGTTATAGGCAGCCATTAATAATCCTGCCATATAATAATTCTCGGCTTTGACTGCGCCGTGCTTGATTAGTGCCCTGGCACCGGAATCTACTGTACCGCTCAGCAAGGAATTATATAACTGGACGTCACGTAAAAGAATATTTTGATCGTATATATCTTCCTTCGAGGTGAGTGGCTTCTTCGGGCCGACTTCCTTTTCACGTTTATTTTCAATTAATATTGACTTTTGTGCTACGGCTATTAGAAGAGTCTGTCTCGCCTCGTCGAACTTATCCATTTGCAGATATGCCAGGCCAAGCAAGATTCTGGCTTCCTGGTCCTGCAGCCATCTATTTTTCCTGGTTGTTAGCATCTTGACTACCTGGCCAGGCGTTCCAAGTCTGAGCTGGGTAATTGCTAATAGCTTTGTTAGCATGCGGGAGTCTGGATTGGCAGCTAAGTATATTCTGAATGAACGCTCTGCCTGTCTGTCGGAGTTTCTTTGCAATGAAACCAGGCCATTTAATAAATGGGCGGGCAGAAGATTTGAATTAACCCGGAAGACTTCCTGTAGTAAATCATACGCTTTTTCCATATTGCCTTTCAGGAAATAAATACGTGCATCCAGGTAATTTGCTAACGGTAGTGCCGGATATTGTTTTAAAACCTGTTTGATATCTTCTTCAGCTGCTTTAGTATTTTTGCGTGACAATTCAATAGTCGCGCGTTTAAGACGTGCGACTGGATTGGACGGGAATACGGCTAGTGCCTGATTTATTACATTATATGCCTCATCCAGTTTTCCATACTTGAAATAGATGTCTCCCATTAACAGAAGAGCACGCATATTTTTGGGGTCCTTGGCCAAAATTTCCTGTATATAATCAAGAGCCAGAGTTATATTTTTCTGTATGATGGCCATACGTGCGAGGCCGATTAAGGATCCCATTTGTTGGCTGTCATATGTCTGTGCTTCAAGAAAAAACTGACGTGCCTTTAGATAGTCTTCTTTTCCTATATAAGCTTCAGCCTGCAACTGACTGATAATTGACAGAGTTTGTTTTTCATCCTCCGGTTCCGGTTTGATATCTTCCAGTAATTTGTTATAGAGAGACTGCATGACTAATGCTTGTCCGAGAATTGGCAGCCAGTCGTTACGATTAGCCCCGTACTGAATTGATTTGCGTATTTCAATTTCTGCGCTTGATGGCTGGTTCTGTTTGAGGTATAGAGTAGCAAGCATGAGCCTGGCATCCGCTGATTCCGGTGTTTTTTGAAGTGATTCCTTTGTCTTGATCAGGGCGTGGCGTATTTTCCCCTGTGCAAGATATTGTTTGGCCTCCTTGAGTGAGGCATTGGATGAGTTCGCGCTGTCATCATTACCGCATCCGGTCAGGCTGGCAGTAATAAGTACAGTGGTAATTACAAGAATGCTTCGGAAATATTTTTGGAATAATTTCATCTTGACACCATTCGGTATTTATTCATGATATATCGTATCATCATGGATTTATTAGTAACATTAAATTCAAATTATGCGTGGTCGTTTTTCATGTCCAAAACAGATATCTGTATCATCAGTTTGTTCTAAACCTTATGCCCTGGTCATGCCGCTGTAGTGTGTCGGGTGTACCAGATCTGTGATAATTGCTTATTGCAACACTAAATTAATCAAGGTGCAGGTGGTAAATAAATTTATTCAATTCTTTATTCAGTCCGCGAAAGTTAAACGGGGTAATGCCCAGCTGATATTCTATGCCAGGGCAGATACACTCAGCATTCTCACGTACGATAGGCTTGTTGCGGCTCCCTTACTGAGACCTGAAGTATAGAGGCCTGCAATCTCCATGGTTGATACTATATAGTTTATTTGTGCCTATATCTAATAGAAATCTTATCATAATTACATAAAAGTTATATGGGGGGCATTGCTCTGGGGTTATGTACGATTCATTGCTGCTGATTCTGTTGACATTAATGATGCCCTGGAAAAATACCTGGTACATAACGACCGGTGTATGTGAATTATTATCTGTCTGAAAGCGTCATTCATACCTGCATTCCGGGTTTTCTCACAACGCACGGCAGCGCCTAAATTCACCGTCTATACTTTGACCATCAAACGAACCAGCACGGTGAGTAGCTGGCAATATGTCCGGGTTTTTCGGGCTAAATACAAGGAGGATTTTGCTATGACTGCTGTCGTATCTGAACTTGAAATTACTGAACACACGCTCTCCCCCGAGATACTCGCGAATGTCGATGCCTATTGGCGCGCCTGCAATTACCTGGCTGCGGGTATGATTTACCTGCAGGAAAATCCGTTGCTTAAGGAGCCACTAAAAGCCGAGCATATCAAGAATCGCTTGCTGGGCCACTGGGGAGCGAGCCCAGGTCTTTCTTTTATGTACACCCACCTGAATCGTTTGATTGTTAACGAGGATCTGAACGCAATTTTTCTGGCCGGTCCGGGTCATGGCGCTCCTGGTGTACTGGCACCGGTATACCTGGAAGGCACTTATTCCGAGGTCTATCCGAACAAAAGCGAAGACGAGGAAGGCATGAAGCACTTCTTCAGGCAGTTTTCATTCCCCGGCGGCATCGGCAGTCACTGTACACCGGAAACCCCGGGCTCGATCCACGAAGGGGGTGAGCTGGGTTACAGTGTATCGCACGCCTTTGGGGCTGCCTTTGATAACCCTGACCTGGTGGTCGCGGTCGCGGTGGGTGATGGCGAGGCAGAGACCGGCCCGCTGGCGACCTCCTGGCATTCAAATAAATTCCTGAACCCGATCCGCGATGGTGCGGTACTGCCGATCCTGCATCTAAACGGCTACAAGATCAACAATCCGACCCTGTTGTCACGCATACCGCATCAGGAACTGGAAAATCTGTTTCTGGGCTATGGCTGGACGCCTTATTTTGTCGAAGGGGACGACCCGATGGTTCTGCATCAGACCATGGCTATGACCATGGATCACTGTCTGGCCGAGATCCGCTCGATACAGCAACAGGCGCGTGACAGTGGCAAGGCGACACGTGCCAGGTGGCCGATGATTGTGCTGCGCACACCCAAGGGCTGGACCGGGCCAAAGTATGTTGATGGTAAAAAGGTAGAAGGCTTCTGGCGTGCCCATCAGGTGCCGCTATCAGGAATACAGAACAATCCGGCGCACTTGCAGATGCTGGAAGACTGGTTGAAGGAATACCGGCCAGACGAACTGTTTGATGATCAGGGCAAACTGCTACCGGAGCTGAGGGCCATGGCCCCCACTGGCGAGCGACGTATGAGCGCCAACCCGCATGCGAACGGGGGGCTGTTACGCAAGGCCCTGCGCATGCCGGACTTCCGCGACTACAGCGTGGATGTAGTTAAACCGGCACGTATAGAGGTAGCGAATACACCTCCACTGGGCGAGTTCCTGCGCGACATCATGCGCAAGAACATGCATAACTTCCGTGTTTTCGGGCCAGATGAGAATACCTCCAACAAGCTGGATGCGATCTACGAGGTCAGCAAGAAGATGTGGCTGGCTGAATTCCTGCCGGAAGACCTGGATGGTGGTGAACTGTCGCCCGATGGCCGGGTTATGGAAATGCTTTCCGAGCATACCCTGGAGGGCTGGCTGGAGGGTTATCTGCTTACTGGACGGCATGGTTTCTTCGCTACCTACGAAGCCTTTGTGCATGTGATCGATTCGATGTTTAACCAGCATGCCAAATGGCTGGCGATGTGTGAAGAGGTCCCCTGGCGGGCGCGGGTATCCTCCCTGAACCTGTTAATCACCTCCACCGTATGGCGACAGGATCATAATGGTTTTACCCACCAGGATCCTGGCTTCCTCGATGTGGTGATCAACAAAAGCCCGGATGTGACGCGCATTTACCTGCCGCCAGATGCTAACACCCTGCTGTCTGTGGCCGACCATTGTCTGCGCAGCCGGGATGACATCAATGTCATCGTCGCCGACAAGCAGAACCATATACAATATCTGGATATGGATGCGGCGATCAAGCACTGCACCAAGGGCATCGGTATCTGGGACTGGGCCAGTAATGACCAGGGTTATGAACCGGACGTGGTGATGGCAGGTTGCGGTGATGTTCCGACCCAGGAGGCACTGGCTGCAACGGCAATGTTGCGCGAGCATTTTGAGGATCTTAAAATCCGCTTTATAAACGTTGTTGACCTGTTCCGCATGCAATCAGAGAATGAACACCCGCACGGCCTGTCTGACCGGGACTTTGACAGCCTGTTCACCGTGGACAAGCCAATTATCTTTAATTTCCACGGTTATCCCTGGCTCATTCACCGCCTGGCCTACCGCCGCACCAATCAGAAGAATCTGCACGTACGCGGTTATAAGGAAAAGGGTAATATCAATACACCGCTGGAACTGGCGATCAACAACGAGATTGACCGTTTCAGTCTGGCCATTGATGTTATCAACCGCGTGCCACGCCTGCAGGTGGCCGGTGCACACGTAAAGGAAAAACTGCGCGACATGCAGATCGAATGTCGCAACTATGCACATGAGCACGGTGTGGATAAACCCGAGGCGCGTGACTGGAGATGGCCTTACTGATAGTGGGTGATAAGAAGTGTGCCCTTAGACCAGCAACAACATTCCATATGTCCCGTTAACTTTGAAACGTGTACAAAAGTAGGATATGGAGTGGGTGGTGCCTGTTAAAGACCGTCTGCCGCAGGGACGCGGCAGTCGAGCGGCCAGGGATGGCGAATAGCGCGTCTTTAGCAGGCACCACCCAGTTCATGTCCGGCGTCATAAGTGTCATCCAAACCGTATACATTGATTACATTTCAACAACATATATAAATTACGGGACAGCAGAGTCGCAACAACTAATTTTTACAGGGAGGAGTGATATGAGTACACCAGAAAAACCGCAGAACCAGGGTAATCAGGAATCTATCCGCACAGGCACCAGCGTAGAAGCCCTGAAAAGGGCCTATCTGGACAACCTCTTCTATTTGCAGGGCAAGTTCCTGGAGGTTGCAACCCCGCACGATCTGTATATGGCGGCTGCCTATACGGTGCGTGACCGGGTGATGGCGCGCTGGATCCAGACCGCACGTTGCTACAAACAGGCGCAGGCCCGCACCGTGTGTTATTTTTCTGCTGAATTTCTGGTCGGGCCCCACCTGGCCAACAACTGCGTCAACCTGGGCATAGCAAATGATGCCAAACAGGCGGCAGTGGAACTGGGACAGGATTTCGAACAGATACTGGAGCAGGAAGAGGAACCGGGCCTCGGCAACGGCGGCCTGGGAAGACTGGCTGCCTGCTACATGGATTCACTTGCAACCTTGCAAATCCCGTCCATCGGTTACGGCATTCGTTACCAGTACGGCATTTTTGATCAGGAGATTCATGATGGCTGGCAGCATGAAGTCAGCGATCTGTGGCTGCGTGATGGTAATCCCTGGGAAATGGCGCGACCCAAGCTGCGCTTTCCGGTCAGGTTCGGCGGCCACACCGAACACTATACCGATGAACAGGGTCGCCTGAGAGTCAACTGGATCCCGAACCTGGTGGTTAACGGTAAGGCCTATGACACGCCGATTCAGGGCTATGGCGTCAACAGCCTGAGCCTGCTGCGATTGTGGCATTCGGAGGCCAGTACTTCGTTTGACTTTCAGGCGTTTAATATGGGCGACTACTATCGCGCTGTCGATGCAAAGGTCGAGGCGGAAAATATCACCAAGGTGTTGTACCCCAATGATGAGCCTGCTGTGGGCAAGGAGTTACGTCTCAAACAGCAATACTTCTTCGTCTCGTGCTCATTGCAGGATATGTTGCGTATGCACATTATGACGGGAAGTGCTCTGGATGACTTCCAGCATAAGTATGCAGTACAGCTTAACGATACACACCCGGCGATCGCAGTGCCGGAATTAATGAGATTGTTAATGGACGAACATAACCTGGATTGGGATCGGGCCTGGGACATCGTACGCCATACCTTCTCTTTTACCAATCACACCTTGTTACCTGAAGCACTCGAGGTCTGGTCGGTCGATTTACTCGGGGGACTGTTACCTCGTCACCTGGAGATCATCTACGAGATTAACCATCATTTTCTGGATGAAGTGCGCATGCATTACCCGCTGGATAAGGAACGTATCGCGCGCATGTCGATAATCGATGAGCAGGGTGAGCGCTATGTACGCATGGCCCATCTGGCGGCGATTGGCAGCAACGCGGTTAATGGCGTTGCTGCGATGCACACAGAACTGCTTAAGTCTACAGTGATGCGTGATTTTCACGAATTGTGGCCCGAAAAATTTCACAACGTCACCAATGGCGTGACCCCCAGGCGTTTTTTGCGCCTGAGCAACCCACAGCTAAGCCAGTTGATCAGTAACAGTATTGGCAACGACAACTGGATTACACATCTTGAGGATCTGCGTAAGCTGGAAAGCTTCTCCGACGATAGTGGCTTTCAACAGGAGTGGCGTGCTGTGAAACGCGCTGCCAAGAATAGTCTTGCCGACAAGTTGTTGAAGGAGACCGGTATCAGCGTGGACCCGGACTCGTTGTTTGATATCCAGGTCAAGCGCATCCACGAATACAAGCGACAACACCTGAATGTGCTGCACATTATCACACTCTATAATCGTATCAAACAGAACCCGAATATCGAATTAACGCCGCGTACAGTCATCTTCGGCGGCAAGGCTGCACCGGGATATTTTATGGCGAAGCTGATCATCAAGTTGATTAATGCAGTCGCCGCAGTGGTCAACCAGGACCCGCAGGTAAATCAATTGCTGCGCGTGGCATTCTTGCCCAATTTTAACGTCAAACAGGCACACGGTATTTTCCCGGCAGCCGATCTTTCGGAACAAATTTCATTAGCAGGTAAAGAGGCCTCTGGCACAGGTAATATGAAATTCTCCATGAACGGTGCACTGACCATCGGCACCCTGGATGGTGCCAACGTAGAGATTCGTGAAGAAGTTGGTGCGGAAAATTTCTTCCTGTTCGGTCTAACCGTCGAACAGGTGATGAAACTCGGCAGCGAAGGCTATCGGCCCTGGGAGTATTGTCAGCAAAATACTGAATTGCAGGCAGCCCTCGACCTGATCGACTCAGGTATATTCTCGCATGGTGATGCCGGACTGTTTCGGCCCCTGACTGATAATTTGCGTCAGCACGATCCGTTTATGCTGTGTGCCGACTATCAATCCTATCTGGATGTTCAGGCCGAGGTGGATCGTGCCTATCGCGACCAGCAGTTGTGGACGAGCAAGTCGATACTCAACGTAGCGCGCATGGGAAAGTTCTCTTCAGACCGCGCGATTCTCGACTACTGCCAGAAGATATGGAACGTTGAACCCGGGCAGGTAAAAATTGATACCTGCGCAGATGCACTCTGTACATCAGAAAGAATGAGCAAGCACTATCAAGCGATCGAATCTACAGATGTGGTGAGTAGGGAGATTCACTGAAGCCTGTGCCAGTGTGCTGTCCTGGTTGTCAGTTCAATGCCTGGCTTTACGGATGCAGTCAACGGTTTGCAGGGCAATTTCAAGTTCCTCATTGGTCGGGATCACCAGCAGGCTGACAGTGAATGCCTCATTGTGTATCGCGAAGATATCCTTGCTGTCAGAGGTATTCTTATTCGTATCAATTGCAATGCCCAGTGCCTCCAGCCCAGCGCAGCATTGCGCGCGTAACCAGTTGGCATTTTCGCCAATGCCGCCGGTAAATACTATTGCATCCAGTTTGCCAAGTGCTGCGTAGTACGCACCGATGTATTTTTTTATGCGGTAACAATACATGTCGATGGCAAGCCGGGCCTGCTTATTACCTGTTTCGGCCAGCGTGTGTACCTCACGCATGTCATTAGCGCCACAGATGCCTTTTAGCCCGCTTTCTTTGTTGAGCACAGATTCAATCTCGTCATTGTTCTGGTTGGTTATACGGCCAAGATAGAAAAGGATAGCTGGATCCATGTCACCACAACGGGTGCCCATGATCAGCCCTTCAAGCGGTGTCATTCCCATCGATGTATCGATGCTTTTGCCCTGTTTAATCGCAGCTGCGCTGGCGCCATTACCCAGGTGCAGCGTTATTAGATTGATTTTCTGTAGTGGTTTCCCCAGGAAGGTGGCTGCTTGCTTCGCAACGTAAGCATGTGAGGTACCGTGAAATCCATAGCGGCGTATCCGGTGTTCGGTGTAGAGTCGGTCGGGCAGGGCATAGCGCCAGGCATGCTCGGGAATAGATTGATGAAAAGCGGTATCGAACACGGCAACCTGAGGAACATCCGGCGCCTGCTGCATGGTGATTTCGATACCGGTGGCATTGGCTGGATTATGCAGTGGTGCCAGTGGAATCATGTCCTGTATCTGTTTCAGTACTGTATGATTGATCAGTGCGGGTTCCCGAAAGGCCTCTCCGCCATGCACCACTCGGTGCCCGATCGCAAACAGTTCTGACAGATTTGTGATGGCACCAGATTCACGCAACTGGACAGCAATATGTGACAGCCCTTCGCTGTGGTCGCTTACAGACAAATCGGATCGGCTCTCAGTGATGTTACTGCCACTGTGTATGCGGTGTCGGCACAGGCTTTGTGCTTCACCAATCTGTTCAATGGAACCAGAAGCGAGTACAGATTCATCATCCATGTTAAAAAGCTGATACTTGATCGAAGAGCTGCCCGAGTTAATCACCAATACCCTGGTCATGTTGCGTTTCCTGACTGTTCCATTGGGACAGCTTCATGATAACTTCCTTGTAGATTATTTTTCATGTTTCGACTCGCTGTTGTTCTGGCGGCCTGTATAACCTGTCCCAGTTAATCAAATATCGCTGTTATTGCTAGTATTTCATCCGCGTAACTTCTTTTATTACCATTTGTACCGGTTGTGGTACTGAAGAACTTTAATTCGTAATCTTGATCACAGTGTGAAATTTTGATAAATACCATTATTATATTAGAGGTAAAAATATTATTCAATAAACTGACTCTCTATTGCTCGTTCATTGGTAGGCTGGTTATGCCAACGATTTGACTAAACCAGCTAACTTTTTTGTTTTTTTGATCTGCATCAAGAACATTTACCCACCAGTGCATAGAATTGACCGTTGCGGACTGTTTCATTTGAATGGGTTGAGCTGTTAAGTAATGCAAAAGCCGCACAAGCGACTGTACAAGGCGGTATCCTGAATGACCACACTGAATCCCTATGTTCACACCTTTGGGCAAGCCATGCTGGCACGCTATGGCGAACGTGTGCACAAGCTGGCCATCGACGCCGCTTTTACCTGCCCCAATCGTGATGGTAGTAAAGGCATTGGTGGCTGCACCTTTTGCAATAATCAGTCTTTTAGTCCCAATAGTCGTCAGCCGGCTGTCCTTGAGCAGCAGATAGCGGCGGGTCGACGGGTGATACGCAAGCGCACCGGCGCACGTAAGTATCTTGCTTACTTTCAGGCGTATACCAATACCTATGCCGATGTGGATGATCTGCGTGAACTTTATGATCGTGCGCTGGCGGACAAAGATGTTATCGGCCTGTCGATCGGAACACGGCCGGATTGTGTGCCAGGCAAGGTACTGGATCTGTTGCTGGAATATCAGCAGGGCGGTTACGAGATCTGGCTGGAGCTGGGCTTACAGTCCAGTTTTGATGACACCCTCGAACGGGTCAACCGTGGTCACGATTATCAGGATTATGTGACAGCGGTAAAAGCGGCTCGCAACCGTGGTCTGCAGGTCTGCACCCATCTGATTGCCGGTTTACCGGGTGAGACAGCCTGGCATGTGCACACCAGTCTGCAACGAATACTCGAGCTGGGGGTGGAGGGTTTGAAGATACATCCGCTGCATGTAGTGAAAGGAACACGGCTGGCTAACCAGTGGCGTCGACAGAGTTATACGCCGATTGATCTGGATGACTATGTCCAGCTGGTAGCAGACATGGTCGAACATACGCCGGCTGGTGTGATCTATCATCGCCTTACCGGTACCGCATCAGAATCCATTTTACTGGCACCATCGTGGTGTTCGAAGAAATGGCGGGTACTGAATGCAATTGCTGATGAGTTGAAACGGCGTGACAGTTATCAGGGCAAGGCGTTTGGAGAACGATTAAATGGTTGCGGTTAATAGTAACATTGAGCTGGTTTGCCCGGCAGGTAGTCTGCCGGCCTTGCGTGCGGCGATTGACAATGGTGCCGACGCGGTATACCTGGGTTTTCGTGATGACACCAACGCACGTAATTTTCCGGGACTGAATTTTGACACGGCTGAGGCACGCAAAGGGATTGACTATGCCCATGATAGAGGCCGCAAGGTGTTGCTTGCATTGAATACCTATCCGCAGCCACAGCATTTTGAGCGCTGGACACAGGCGCTGGCGCAGGCGGATAGTCTGGGCGTTGATGCGGTGATTCTGGCCGACCCCGGGCTAATGCAATATGCGACCGAACAGTATCCAAACCTGCGTCTGCATCTGTCGGTGCAGGGTTCTGCTACCAATCGTCATGCGATTGCCTTTTATCATCAACACTTCAATATTCAACGCGTGGTGTTACCGCGGGTGCTGTCCCTGCGCCAGGTGAAAAGTGTAATCGAGAGCAGCCCGGTCGAGGTCGAAGTATTTGGCTTCGGCAGTTTGTGCGTGATGGTGGAGGGGCGTTGCGCGCTGTCCTCTTATGTGACCGGCGAGTCGCCCAACACTTGTGGAGTGTGTTCACCGGCAAAAGCGGTGCGCTGGGAAGAAACCTCGCAGGGGAGGCAGTCACGTCTTAACGGTGTACTGATCGACCGTTACCAGAAAGACGAGTCGGCCGGATACCCTACCTTGTGCAAGGGTCGCTTCAAGGTAAAAGGCGACACGGCGTTCTATGCAATGGAAGAGCCGACCAGCCTGAATACGCTCGAGATTCTGCCGGAACTTGTAAAAATGGGCATTGCCGCAATCAAGATAGAAGGGCGGCAGCGTAGCCCGGCTTATGTAAAACGGGTGACACAGGTTATGCGAACTGCATTGAACCGTTGTCAGCAGGATCCGGACAGTTATACGCCTGCTGCTGACTGGGTGGCTGCGCTGGATCATGTTTCGGAAGGACGGTCGCACACGCTGGGTGCATTGCACCGTCCCTGGCAGTAATCAAGGTAATTGATCATGAAATTATCACTCGGGCCATTGCAGTATTTCTGGCCAAAGAAGAAAGTAACCGGGTTTTATAAACGGGCCGCCGACTGGCCGATAGATATTGTTTATCTGGGCGAAGTGGTTTGTGCCAAGCGCCGGGAATTAAAACTGGATGACTGGTTACAGATTGCCGAGCATTTGAATGCGGCCGGTAAAGAGGTTGTTTTATCAACCTTGATACTGATCGAAGCCGATTCAGAACTCTCTCAATTACAGAAGATTTGTGATAACGGGCGATACCGGGTAGAAGCCAATGATATGTCAGCGGTACATTTACTGGATGGCAAAAGCCGGTTCGTGGCAGGCCCTCATATCAATAGTTATAACGCTGGCACACTAAATGTGTTGCATAGCTGTGGTGCAGTGCGTTGGGTAATGCCTTTTGAGCTTGGGCAGTCTACTTTACAGAGACTGATCACACAAAAACCGGACGGACTGGAAACCGAGGTGCTGGTTTATGGTCGCTTGCCACTTTCGTTCTCTGCACGTTGTTTTACAGCACGTGCAGATAACGTAGCCAAGGATCAATGTGAGCTACGATGTATCAGTGACGAAAATGGTTTACCGCTGCAGACACAGGAAGGTGAGCAACTGTTTACCGTCAATGGTGTCCAGGTGCAGTCCGGAGTACCCTGTAATCTGATTGGGGAAATTGATACGCTGATGGAAATGGGGGTTGATGTATTGCGTCTGTCACCCGAAACCGGGTATATGGCTGGCCTGGTTACATTGTTCCGTGAGGTTGTGGATCAGCAATGCAGCGCAGCAGAAGCCGTAGCGTTATTACCGAAACTGATAACAGAACAGAAATGGTGTAATGGCTTCTGGCATGAGCAGCCGGGTATGAACTGGGAACATAAATTAGTGCAGCTTTGATTGTGCCCGGATGCTTGTGAACGTTATGGGAGCTGGATATTGATCAGCTCACTGACAGGTCGCCTTGCGTTCAGATGCCTGAACAGGCTGGCCAGACGAATGCCAATCACCTCACCAGTAAATGCCTTGAAGTGAGCCTCAGTATCGAATTCCAGCGCATCGAGCATATTTTTCAGATACAGCCCATCCTCGGTGTTACCCTCCATACACAACTGGCGTGCGAAGAATAAGGTGTCCGGGTCTTCTTTACGGGAGGCGAGCAGCAGGAAGTCATTCAACTGGCCACTGATATGGATATCCGGTTTGCTCGTCAATCGATCGGGTCGAAACTGGCAGTTCTGAATACGGAAACGCCAGGTACTGCCGGTATCGTTTATGGTTAACCACAGTCGTTTGTCCTGCAGTTGTTGTAATCGTGAACTAAAGCTTTGTCCCTGCAAAAGATGATTAAAGCCATGGCTCAACAGACGCGCATGGACTGCATCCGGTATACCACGCATGGCCAGTTTCATCGGCCAGAGGGGAAGTTTCATGTGTGCTAACCTGTTGTTAAAAGATGTGTATACCCTAAGTTAGTCAGCAGAATATTAAACTGACCTGGGTCAATATTTGTACGCTTCCTGTTTTTAATTCATCGACAAGGTACGCTATTAAAAGTATGTGCAGATCCCATTATGTTCCACTGGCCTGTTAACAGTAAAACACGCCATTGATAAGTGTTCTGTAATATGCTAATATTATCCGTTGTCCCCAGAAAACGTCAAATACGGCCGAATGCAGGCCAGAGATCCCCATGTTATTTAGTTTTGAATGTACCGAACGAGGTTGCCCGAAAAATGACCTGCTCTCAGGCCTGACCGTTGCGCTCGCGCTGGTTCCTGAGGCGGTCGCCTTTGCATTTGTGGCCGGGGTCGGACCACTGGTGGGTCTTTATGCTGCCTTCATGGTGGGCTTTATCGCTGCTGTCGTTGGTGGCCGTCCGGGCATGATATCAGGAGCCACCGGTGCGCTGGCCGTGGTCATGGTCACACTGGTTGCTGATCACGGCGTCGAATATCTATTCGCAGCGGTTGTGCTGATGGGTCTTATTCAAATAACGGTAGGCCTGCTTCGTCTGGGTAAATTCATTCGTATTGTACCGCACCCGGTCATGCTGGGCTTTGTTAACGGTCTGGCAATTGTTATTTTCCTCGCGCAATTAAATACCTTCAAGGTGGAGAATGCTACGGGTGAGTTGCAATGGCTGCAGGGTCAGTCACTGTGGATTATGCTGGGTCTGGTTGCGTTGACCATGGCTATTATTCACTTCCTGCCGAAATTAACCAAGGCGGTACCCTCATCGCTGGTAGCGATTGTGACCGTCTCTCTGCTGGTAATCTTTGTTGGTCTTGAAAGCCGTACCGTAGGTGATCTGGCATCTATCGCCGGTGGTTTTCCGGAATTCAGTATACCCGGGGTACCGTTTACGCTTGAAACCCTTATGATCATTTTGCCTTATTCTATCATTCTGGCAGCTATCGGCCTGATTGAGTCCCTGCTTACCTTAAGTCTGATTGATGAGATTACCGAGACCCGTGGTCAGGGTAATCGTGAATGTGTTGGTCAGGGCGTGGCTAACACGGTCACGGGCATGTTCGGCGGAATGGGTGGCTGCGCGATGATCGGTCAGAGTATGATCAACATTAATTCCGGTGGACGCGGGCGCCTCTCCGGTATCAGTGCGGCGCTGTTCCTGCTGGTTTTTATCCTGTTCGCTTCAGATTTGATCGAAATAATTCCCCTGGCGGCACTCACGGGTGTTATGTTCATGGTGGTGATTGGCACCTTTGAATGGTCGAGCCTTCGTATCATCCGTAAAATCCCGACCAGTGATGCGTTTGTACTGATACTGGTTTCTGGTGTGACGGTGGCAACCGATCTGGCGATTGCCGTCGTTGTCGGTGTGATTGTTTCAGCACTGGTTTTTGCCTGGCAACATGCCAAGCATATTCGGGTAGAGTCTTTTTTCGATGAGAATGGGTCAAAGGTCTACGAACTGCATGGTCCGTTATTTTTTGCATCAATACGAAATTTCCAGGATCTGTTTGAATGCAAGAACGATCCGGACGATGTTATTATAGAATTACAGCACTCGCGTGTGATGGATCATTCGGCTATCGAGGCTATAGATAGCCTCGCAGAGCGTTATATGAATGCCGGGAAAAAGCTGCATCTGCGGCATCTGAGTCCTGAGTGCCGCGAGCTGTTACACAAGGCGGGTGACCTGGTTGAGGTTAACGTGCTTGAAGATCCGCGCTACCATGTGGCGGTCAATGAACTGGCTTAAGGCCTTAAGCAAACCAGAATAGTTAAAGCTCTCTCCCCATATTCCCGGACAGGTTAAAAAGACACAGGGCAACGCCCGCAGTGTACAGACCTAAAGCGGCATCAAGGAGAGCCCCCCGGGACGACAAGTGTCTTGACACCGTCCCCTCTCCGTCTTCAGCTGTTTGGCTGAAGGTATTAGTGTCCCGGTTGATTTCGGGTAGAAGGTAGAACCACATGTCGCAAGATAAGACCCCTGTCAGCTTTTCAGATTTGAAACTGGCACCCGCGCTTCTGAAGGCCCTGGAAGACGTTGGCTATGAACAACCATCACCTATTCAGGCGCAAAGCATCCCGCCCTTGCTGGAAGGAAGAGACATTCTCGGTCAGGCACAGACCGGAACCGGCAAGACAGCAGCCTTTGCCTTGCCGTTACTTTCGCGGCTTGATCTGCGTCGTCGTGAGCCACAGGTGCTGGTGCTGGCTCCAACACGGGAACTGGCGATACAGGTCGCAGAGGCATTCAAGACCTACGCCCGTCATCTCAAGGACTTTCATGTATTACCTATCTACGGTGGTCAGTCGTACGAAATACAGTTGCGACAGCTAAGACGTGGTGTTCATGTGGTCGTCGGTACGCCTGGCAGAGTGATGGACCACATGCGCAAGGGCAAGCTGAAACTGGACAACCTGCAGGCACTGGTTCTGGACGAAGCCGATGAAATGTTGCGTATGGGTTTCATTGATGACGTTGAATGGGTACTGGAACAGACGCCGGACGATCGTCAGATCGCTCTTTTTTCGGCAACCATGCCCGCAGAAATTCGCAAGGTCTCACAAAAATACCTGAATAACCCGGAAATCATCAGGGTGGCACAAAAGACAGCCACTGCAGATACCATCCGCCAGCGTTACTGGCCTGTCAGCGGTCTGCATAAACTGGACGCGTTAACCCGTATCCTTCAAGCTGAAACCTATGATGCGATGCTGGTATTTGTGCGTACCAAAACGGCTACCGTTGAACTGGCAGAAAAGCTTGAGGCACGCGGTCATGCCTGTGAAGCGCTCAATGGTGATATCCCGCAGAACATGCGAGAGCGTATTGTGGAACGTTTAAGGAATGGTCAGCTGGATATCCTGGTCGCCACCGATGTGGTTGCCCGTGGGCTGGATGTAAGGCGCATTAGTCACGTGATTAATTATGATATCCCGACTGATGTCGAAGCCTACATACATCGCATCGGTCGTACCGGTCGCGCAGGCAAAACAGGAGACGCCATTCTGTTTGTCGCGCCCCGTGAAAAACGATTGCTGAAAGCAATCGAAAAAACCATCCGCCGGCCGATTGACCCCATGCAGATGCCAACGGCCAAAGATATTAATCAGTATCGTATACAGCGCTTTAAACAACGTATTCGTGACAACCTGTCTGATCAGAAAAATGAATTTTTCTACCAGTTGTTAACTGAAGTTCAACAGGAAGAAAGTGCAGAGCCTCTGGAAATTGCAGCTGCATTAGCTGGTCTTTTACAAGGTGATGAACCGTTACTGATGTCCGAGAAAGAGTATAAACCCGCACGCGAAGAGCGTAAGGGACGCAATGAGTACAAGGAAGGCAAGCGTAGCCCCAGGCGCAGTAAGGAAGGGGGTTCAACCAGAGCTTTGCCCCTCAAGGGGCACCCGGAAGTAGAGATGAAACGTTTTCGTCTGGATGTGGGTTATCAGCACGAGGTCAAGCCCGGTAACATTGTTGGTGCAATAGCGAATGAGGCCGATCTTGATAGTAAATACATTGGTCATATCGAAATATATGAAGACTACACAACAATCGATTTACCGGCGGGTATGCCCAATGAGACCTTCGCAGCACTTAAGAAGACACATGTCTGCCAGCAACGGCTCAATATAAGAGTACTCGATGAAAAATCTGATGCAGGCGATCGCAAGGTACTGACGACCAGAGCCCGATCAGAAGCCAGGGTCAATGCACGCAGTAAATCACATGGCAAAACGAAGGAACGCAAACGTAACACAGCATCTGGAAAAAAGAAGGCTCCTACTCCTAAGAAGCCCGGAAAGAAGAAGCGTGCTACCCGCTCAGGAGAGACAAAATAAGTCCTGATTGAAGACCGGTATTGCACAGAGACGTGCACCCCGTTTATACCGGTCTTTTACAGGCGATTGTTGTTTGGAGTCGATGATATGGCTGATCAGGCGGATGACATAGATCTCAATGCGAGCCTGAAAAAGATCTACAAAAGAACGGTTATACTGAGAGCGGCGCTGCGAACAAAAGTGTAATTATGGCGTATCATGATGGTATCTCCTACTTTATTGTGTTTTTTGGGTATACAATTGTTGTCTTTTTCGTGCTGCTTATTGTTTAAAGCGGAAAACACAGGCTAATCCCCTTATGATATTGGATAAAAAATAAAAATAATTATTAATTCCGTAATAATATGATATTAATCAATTGGTTATAATTTTATTTGATTTAAGAATTATTAAGCTGATATGCGTGGGTTCTGGTAGAACTCATGAGATATAGATGGATAATCGTCGTGGAGCTGCTGTGGAACAAGCCGAATGGACCAGATTACAGACCTTGTTTGAAGCGGCACTGGCATTGCCAGTCGATCAACGTGAGTCGTACCTGAATAGTCAGGATAGTAGCGGGACCTTGCTTAAGGATGTGCGTGATCTTCTGGAAGCGCACGATAGCGAGGATAACCAGGCGAAAACCCCGGCCTCAGATCCCTCTAACTCTACCCCTGGATCTAATAATACAGTCGTGACTGACGATACAACGATGTTACCAGCCGGTCATATTATCGGACAGCATGAGATTCAGGAAAAAATAGGTATGGGCGGGATGGGTGTTATCTATCGAGCGCTCGATTCCCGTCTACAACGTCAGGTTGTGCTCAAGTTTTTACCGAATCACATGCATAGTTCAACGTCTGCCAGACAACGATTCATGGCTGAAGCGCGTGCGGCTTCCCGGCTGGATCATCCTAATATCTGTGTTATTCATGATGTCGGTGAGACGGGTGAAGGGCACATGTATATCACCATGCCATTTTACGAAGGCGAGACACTTGCGGTAAAAATAGCACGTGGCCCGTTAGCAATTAACGAAGCAATTGATATCGCCATCCAGGTGAGTGATGGGTTGGCCAGTGCACATAACCATGACATCGTGCATCGCGACATCAAGCCATCCAATATTATGCATACACAAGAAGGCCTGATAAAAATACTCGATTTTGGTATTGCCAAGGTTGAGAATGTGAATCTAACGGGTACCGGTATGTGTGTCGGGACGGTAGCCTATATGGCCCCGGAACAGTTAAATGGCGACCCGGTAGATGCGCGAATAGATATATGGGCAGTGGGGGCGGTACTGTATGAGATGTTGGCAGGCAAACCAGCTGTGTCTGGGCGAGGCCTGCAGCAGATTATCAAGTCTATGTTTGACCAGAATTTTGATCCTGTAGCAAAATTACCAGAAACTGTCTCACAGGATGTTTGTCAGATCCTTCGTAATGCCCTGCAACGGGATCGTGACAAGCGATACGTGAATATGGCAAAAATGCTTGATGACCTGATCAGGGTAAGAGCAAGCCTGGCTAGCGGTGCTGTAAAACGAAATCAGGACTCACCGACAAAAGCCAAACCAGAGAATGCAGGTTATGAATGGGATGCGGATTTCCTTGATGACGTGATAGATATGCTTATGCCCTGGCTGGGTCCTATTGCGCCCAAGATGGTTCACCATTACGCTAAGGTGTCCGCAACGCTGGATAATTTTGTTCAGTGCCTGGAAGATGTATTGCCCAGTAATGAAGCGCGAGAATCATTTTGTAAAAAAATCAAAGTGAAAGCGGCCATGCATACCAGTACGCCCTCACCAAAAACGGTTGAAAACGATGCCGATAGCGATTTTGAGCTAAGCCCGGTACAAATGGCTGCGCTGGAGAAGATTCTCATACCAGAGCTGGGCCCCATTTCCGCGATTCTGATACAGCGAATAGCAGCCAGTGCATCGAGCTGGGAGGGTTTATGTGAGCAATTATGTAATTATTTCACTAGCGTGAATGATGCAAACAAATTTATGGAAAAGGCTTCCACGATAAAAAAAATACCAGGAAATATTGAGTAGTGTGATGGTGGCGACTGGTTTATTCCGGGTTGCTGATCTGACGGTACATCCAGGCCTTGGCAAAACGTAGTTCACGATCTACCGTTGCTGATGAGATATCCATCGCCTCTGCAATTTCGTCGTAGGTTAAACCGCCATAGAAATTGAGTTCGATTATCTGTGCCTTGCGTGGGTCGATCTGGCTATGCTGCTCCAGTGCCACCTCGACTTCCGGCACGTCAGGATTGTTCGACCCATCATCCAGTATGTGAGTTTCATGCAGAACTATGAAGTTTATTATACTTACCTAATTGGGTTTTTAGTATATCGAATAGCACGAAAAGCTCAAGTTGTAATTATCGCTTCGCAATACAGCATATTAAAAATTCTTACAAATGCCAGGTAATTTTATGCACAATAGAACGCAGAAACATGTAATGCAGTCATGGAAAAGGTCGGAATCATGCGTGGTGAGTATAGTTTGTACTACATACAATCATGAACAATATATACAGGAAACTATAGATGGCTTTGTGATGCAGGAAACTGATTTTCCATTTGAAATTATTATACATGATGATGCGTCCACAGATAATACGCCCAATATTATAGAGGAATATTATTTGCGGTACCCGGATATAATCAGGCCAATATATCAAAAAGAAAATCAGTATTCGAAAGGTGGGTTTAAGCCGGCTGTGCATGCTGCAAGCTATGCAAGAGGCAAGTATATTGCGATTTGTGAGGGAGATGATTACTGGATTAGCGTACAAAAACTTCAAATTCAGGTAGAAGCTATGGAGAGGCACCCTGAAGTCGATTTCTCATTTCATTGCGCATATCGCTTACGTAATGAAATACGTGAAAAAAATCCATTTTGGGACTACGGTTATGAACGGGTTTTATATCCTGATTCAATATTGAGTACGGATCCACCGAGACCGTTTGCACCAACCCCGTCATATTTATTTCGCAGAGATATTTTTTTCACGCTACCTGATTGGTTTTACGAAATAGCTCCGGTAGGCGATTATTTTCTGGAAATGTATGGGGCAAAAAGAGGTGGCGCATTATATATAAACAGGCCGATGTCAATATATAGAGTTAGTGTCAAGAATTCCTGGAGCGCTAATCATACTGAAGGAAGCATTAAATATTTTCAGCATGGAAAAGCAATGCTTAAGTCATTGCGGTTATTGGAAAAAGATTTTATGGAATATAAAGAGAACATTAATGCTCAAATATCAGTTTATTTATATAATATCGCGATTTACCATTTGATATCAAAAAATGATAATCTTTTTAGGGATAGTATTGAAGACAGTATTACCAACTATTCTTATTTCAGTTGTAAGCAACGTATATTATATAAATTACGCATGTTACCATTTGTCTTTAGGCTCTATTATAAATTTATTGTATTTATCAAGAGATATATTTAATAAACAAAGTTACAGGATTAGTGACCCCGAATTTGATTCGTGTATATTATGTTTAAAATACCATTTTTACTATTAATCATGTTCCGCTTTTTTATTGTAGGTAAGAAAGAACGCTACAAAAAAATATGTTCATAAAATAGGCGTAAGTTAGTATGCGTACTATGACGTACGATAACAATCAGGTTGATGTAACGGTCATTATGTCAGTTCGCAATTGCTGTGAATTTGTAGAAGAAGCTGTAAAGAGCATACTGGAACAAACTCATTCAAATTTTTATTTTTATATTGTCGATGATTTTTCTGATGATGACACCTATAGTATTATCCAGTATTTGGCAGGCGTCGATTCAAGAATAAGTATTTGGAAAAATATGAAAAATATTGGTCTTGCTGCGTCTTTAAATATGCTTATAAGCAAAACAAGAACCAAGTATATAGCAAGGATGGATGCAGACGATATTTCGTTACCTATGAGACTTGAGAAGCAATATCTGAGAATGGAATACGGGAATATAGACCTGTGCGGCACCTGGATGAGATCATTACAGAAGTTTGGTGGAAGAGTCCTTAAATTTCCAGAAACTGATGAGGAAATAAGAGCACACATGCTTTTTCAAACACCTTTCTCACATCCCACTATCATGATTCGGAGAGCTGTTTTCAAATTTGCACAGTACAATACCAATATTAAATTCTCTGAAGATTATGATCTTTGGGTAAGATTAAGTCCCTATGTCAAGATGAGTAATATTGCTGAGGTTTATTATTTGTATAGACGTCACGACCGTCAGGTTTCTAATATGAGGGCGAGAGAACAATGGGATGAGGCAGCTCAGATACGTATTGACTACCTCGATATGAAGTGTATATGTGTGACTAATGAGGACAAGATCATACACTCAATGATTAGATATCCTGTAATCCCAATTGACAAAGATGAGATACTTAAATATGAAACATGGCTAATTAAGTTGCAAGGTTATTACGCGCATAATACATCGATGCAGATAACCATATCAAAACAGTGGTATGCTATCGCAATCAGGTCTTCAAGTTTTGGGTTGTGGATGTACAAAAAATATTCGCGTTCAGTGTTGGTAAAACCCTATGGGCCTGGAAAAATACCAAGACTGGAACTATTCCTGATTTGTTTATTGCGAATTCGTTACAAATCAAAACTATTCCAGCTACTTGAAAAAATATCATTTTAGCGCATGGCAGGTATTGTTACTTTTAATACTTGTTGGTTGCAGATCAATTAATTTATGCAATCAACTATTCTATATAGTTTATCAAGTTTAATTTCGTTTGCCGTCTATAACTTAAGCAGCTGAGTTGTATTTACAAGACAGACTTACGAATATTATAGCCACATGAGATAATAGACGGGAAACAGTCATTTTCGCTGATTATGAAAGTTTATCTTGATAAGTGATCTCGTTTTCTTCTGGAAATTGAAGTAATTCCACCAGCGATCAATTATAATATATACAACAAAAACTAGGAATATAATGTTAATCTTGCGATATAATATAATCGTCAGACTGGTAGATTGTATCCTGTCAATACGAGAGATAGGATGTTGGCTATTCCGAAAAAGCAGTATTTCCTTACAGGAAGCTATCGATGGTACAGTGCCTTGATGAGTAGATATAGATGAAGATTCTGTTGGTGTCGACAAGCTATCCACGTTTTAATGATGATTCAGCTTCTATATTCCTACGCCACCTTGCTCAGTCCATTGGTTATAGAGGCCACGAAGTACACGTGCTCGCCCCGGGTGATCCTAAGTCAGATAATAGCCAGACAGATGACCGGGTTACCATTCATCGATTTGACTATTTCCCAGGAAAAGGAAAGAAGTTAGCATATGGCTCCGGAATTCTAGCAAATCTTCAAGCATCCAAATGGCTTTACCTCCAGGTCCCATTCTTTTTGTTGGCATTCTTTATTTCACTTCTTCGTCTCACACGTCAAATCAGGCCTGATGTTATTCATGCACACTGGGTAATTCCAACAGGGTTAGTTGCTATTTTGGTTGGGAAGATCTTGAAGATTCCTGTTGTCACCACGATACATGGAGGAGATGCGTTTTCGCTTCAATCCCCCATACTCCAGTGGCTAAAAAAAGTTACATTTAGAAACAGTGCGGCATGGACATCAAATACGCATGCAACTGCTGCTGCAGTATGTGGTGCTGAAAATATATCACCACCTACGGTCATTCCAATGGGGGTAGATGTCGAATTATTTTCTTCTGGTGATCGTACAAAATACAGGGTAGGTCTTGGCGATGAAGATCAGATTATTTTGTTCGTAGGTCGGTTAGTCAAGAAAAAGGGGTGTGAAGTTCTGATTCGCGCCTTCCAACTGGTTAATTGTTACTATACCAGAAGGGTAGTTTTATGGATTGTAGGTGATGGAGAGGAAAAAACAGCCCTTATAAATCTTACAAATGAGCTGGGAGTGTCAGAGTATGTAAGCTTTATAGGAAAAGTACCCAATAATATGCTACCAGCGACATATGCTGGAGCGGACTTGTTTGTAGCGCCATCAATAGAAGATTGCAAGGGAGATACAGAAGGGCAGGGTGTAGTGCTACTGGAAGCGATGGCCTCTGGCACCACTGTAATAGCGAGTCAGGTGGGAGGGATTGAGGAGGTGATCGAAGACAAGGTGACAGGATGGCTGGTTGAACCAGGAAATGCCGAAACATTAGCTAAGGTGATCCGCAGTAGCCTGAATGCGGCAGGTTCTGGTAGTGGCGTAGTTGAGCAAGCCAGAAAAAGAGTTCAGATGTACAATTGGCCTGTAATTGCGGACCAATTTATCGATTTGTTCAATAATATACCAAACCGTTAATTTATACCGAATCACAGAACATGTATGCTGTAATGCCTGTAAGAAAAACTAATGATAAGGCCATTCCGGTTTTAGTGAAAATATAGCAAGTCAACATATCGCAAGGTTCGACATAACCATTTGATCACGGTATATTGGACATGGATAGACATTTTATAAAAAAGATGATGGCGCAAGTCATCGAATATGGAGCGATATTGAAAAGAATTATTTTTCCTGACAGGCAGGGTGTATCATTGTGGCAGGACTTCAAGTTTATATGATTCAACCAGGAAAATACCGGGTTGTGTGGAGTTAGACGGTGCGGATTATAAGTCCGATAGTTCGCGGTAGTGGGGCAATTATTGTACATCGTGCACTGGACAATGCCTTTCCGGAATACCATCTTTCTCCATACAGTGCCCGGTGGGAATATTTTCCTTTTATGCTCCCATTTGTAACCAGAAACGATGCCGATATATTGCATTGCACACCTGAATGTGCAGCTTTTGTCTCATCTCGTAACAAACCTCTTGTTGTTACATTCCATAATTATGTACTTGATAGCTTTATGCGCCAATACAGTACGCCAGCGCAACGATTACACTATCGGACGGATTTATTATGGTCATACCGAAAGGCGGTACGAAAGGCTAGTGTTATCACAGCCGTTAGTGAGGCTACAGCAGATCTGGTTAGACGACATCTTTCCCCCTCCTTAACAATACAGGTTATTAGAAATGGTGTTGACACAAACGTATTTCAACCAGAGTCATCTCAATCATTACGTAAAACGATACGTGTGCTGTTTTCAGGTAATCCTTGCAGACGTAAGGGAGCCGACCTTTTGCCAGAAATATCACGCATGCTGGATCCGGGTATAGCAATTTGTGTGACGGGTGGTTTGCGTGGTACTTCAGTGTCTTATACACGAGACAATATAGAAATAATTGAAAAAGTAGCTTACTCAAAAATGCCTGACCTTTACAGGAGTGCAGATATTCTACTGATGCCTGCAGTTCGTGAAGGATTGAGCCTTGCAGTATTAGAAGCAATGGCATCTGGACTGCCTGTAGTCGCAACGAATTGCTCATCGCTCCCTGAACAGATTGATCACGGTGAAGGTGGTTTTTTATGCAGGCTAGGTGATGTTGAAGATTTTGCTAATAGAATTAACCAGCTCGCCGGCTCTTTAGAGCTACGTCAGGAAATGGGAAGATATAATCGCGATAAAGTTTTAGAAAACTTTACATTAGGTCTAATGCTAGATGACTATCAAAAATTATTTAACCAGTTCAGGTAACATTATCTCTAGACTAATTCTTTGTATTAATCAACAGGCTGTAATATGCTGGTAGCAGTATCTTACTGTAGTGTTGTTATTACTTTCAGAGAGGGCCGGAGGTAATAAAGTTATGTTAATATTGCCTCCGGTCATTTGATTTATAATTAAGGTGTTTCGGTCCAATATTCAGGAGTCCACTCGTAGTTATTCTCTTCGCCACTGGTTGTATTTATTTTCGCAGTACCGGCTTCATTTTCAATGTTATCAGTTTCAAATTCATAAGCAGCAAATTCGGAGCTCTCATTATTCTGTAAAAAATCTGATGGTTCTTGTGTCTCGCTTTGTCGAGCCTCGGCCATAGCGGTACCAGTCAGATAGAAAAGAGAGAGGAAAGTAACTACTATCATAGTTCTAATATTCATGGCATATATCCTCAATAAATGTGTAGTTAGTAAATATCCATTTCAGTCTTTGTTCTTGAGCCCACATAATCGACTATCCCTGTCATAAAAAATTCGATTTATCAACTTTGTTTTTGTGAGATATTGGCGTAATTAAAATATGTGGTATATGAAGTGAGGATATTGAATCCCATGCAAGAAACCTGAAAATAATTGGTATTATGAGAAGGGTGGGGCTGCTTTGCCTAATTCTGCGGACAGAGAAAATATCTCCTGACTCAGGTTACCTGGATCGAGCCTTAATAATTCTGAAATAATTGCGCGAGCTTCTTCCCACTGGACAAGGCAACAACCGTATAAGTGATATCGCAACTGAATTCAATAAGAATCAATACCAGTATAAACTTCAGTGTATTTCCTATGATTAATTCAATGGCAGGAGCAAAAGTAATGAAGAATATTAAATTACCTATTAAATGCCACCAGTCTGCATGTGCCAGTGCCGAAAGAAGGCTGCGAGCAGGATTAAATGAAGTTGGGTTGTATTCCAGGCGTGCATCTAGACTGGCTGGGGCAACCAGGCTAAATGCTGAATAATGAGACTTTATGTATTCAATAATCTTTGTTGCTTGTGACTCCGTATATTCATTCAGGTCAGGTTTAAATAGTGTATCAACAAGCGCTTTATCAGGAAGACTATGTATAATTCCTAGTACATACCGGCACGTACCAGAACTCTCGCGTAATAAATCCAGTGTATCAATGTCATTGGCATGACCAGAAATTGATAAGCAGTAGCTACTGAGTATAGGGTTTATGGCACGGCGATTTTTATCCTGCATTATAAATATAAACAGGCTTAGAATAATAATCGTATAGCTAACGTAGGATTTCCAGTTAAACCGGAGTTCAGTACTGTATGGTAAAATGAGCATTTATGGTTATTGTAAATGCTTTTTTGCTGACAGTATATGGTGTATTAGATACTCATGTGCTGTTTCTGTGTGCTCAGGAATTCTTTTTGTTCATGCTCAGTAGGAATGAACTGCGCCAGTCGCTGGTATAAGTCTTCTTCATTCGCAACAGTATTCGAGACTTTTTTGATTATGGTGTAGGCAAGCGGACCTATGAAATAGGCCAGCTTGGTCTCAATTGATTTCAGATTGTCATTTGAGAATGTTCGCCCTGTATCATGATTGATATCTGAACTTTCATGTATATATGAAGAGGTTAATTTATGTAGTGACGTGGACACAGCTGCGCTGGATCCAGAGAAAGAAGCTCTGAAGGCATGTCTGTCATCATGACCGGGCACGTGCTCTGCCAGTACCTCAACAAGAGTATTTTCATCATTAATTCTGTTTAAATGTTTTCTGATCAGCACGTGGGCAAATGGTCCAATATAGAATGTCAGATTACATTCCAGACTTGCCAGAAAATCCCTGTTCCACTGATGTGTGGACTGGTCTTTATCATCAGCCTGGTGAATCGTAGCTATATGTGCGAGTGATTCGGTAACATCCGGAATCGCTGATAATTCTTCACTGTCTGAATAATTGTTATTAGAAGCGTCTGTTTTAAATTCATCCAGTCTTAGCAATTTCTGCAGGTCTAGAGCAAAAGAGGCGGCAGTTTGATAGCGATTATCGGGTTCTATAGCCAGTGCTTTGTGTAATATGTTTCGACATGATTCAGGGACGGTGTTGATATCCTTGTTTTTTAGATCAACGCGTAATTTATTTTTATCATGTGTAATACTCCGCGAACTCGATAAAACCAGCAATTCATACAAGATGATACCTGCGCTGTAAAGGTCTGTTCGATGATCTATAGCCAGACCTTTTAGCATTTCGGGCGCCATATAACGTAATGTGCCTACCATCTGTCCGGTTTGTGTAATATCGGATTCGTCTAGTTTCGCGACGCCAAAATCAGAGATTTTTATATTATGGCCATTTTTTATGAAGATATTACCGGGCTTCAGGTCACGATGAACAATACCCCGAAGGTGTGCATATTGTAATCCATCAAGAAGTTTCCGGGTTATCTGTAAGGCTTCAGTTATAGATATCTCGTTATTTTTCAAATAATTCTTCAGATCAGTGCCGTTGTAATATTCCATAATAATGTATGGTATTTCGTCATCTTCGCCATAATCAAAAACAGTAAGAATATTGGTATGTAAACACCTTGCGGCAGCCTGCGCTTCTATCCTGAATCGCTGGAGGTACTCATCTTTCTTGCTGCTAGCCAGTAATTTGTAGTGTATAGTTTTAATCGCGACTACACGATCAATACTCTGATCATATCCCTTGTATACAATACCCATTGACCCTTCACCGAGAATATTATCTATTCTATACTTGCCGATGCCAGGTGGTGCGGGTCGCGTCGCCATACTATCTTGGTGGTTTGTTGTAAATAGTATCATCAAGCATGTTAATAGCACTACCGAGACTTCTGCGCATACGGTTAAAGGATTTAGCCAGTGATGTTATCTCATCATTGCCTTTAGGTTCAAATTCCGGCTGTTCTGTGCCGCCCATACTGACTTCGTTGGCCAGCCTTGACATCACACGTATACGTTTTATGATCATGCCATGTAGCGTCAGATTGAGTAGCAGGGCAATTATGATAAACACCCCTAGTAAAGAACCCATAAAAGTAAAAAAGGCTCGCTCGGCTCTTTTAAACGGGATAGTGGAGGGCACAGAGACTACTTGTACTCCGACTACCTGATTCATCTTCCAACCGAAACCATTTGCGCTGCCGTAGAGTTCTTTCATGGTCTCAGGTGCGTCATTAATCATGCCATGACAGTTCAGGCACCCTTCATTCTTGACCCGTATCGGGCGACTTAAAAACAAGGAAGGACCTGTTGGCGTATTCCGCTCGCCCACAAACTCCTTTTCCTCCGGGTGAGAGCGAAACCATTCGACTACATCCATTTCCCATGCGGCTGCACGATTCATAGGATTAGTTGGGTTTATGGTGGCTTCTTTATAGATATAATCGGGATAGTTTACACGCAGGCGTTTAATATTCTGTGTTGCTGCATAGGCAGGAACTGTTTGTGGCAGGAACTGCTTTTTCTGTTGCCGTGCGAGCAATGGTTTTATTTCGTTAACGGTATAACCGCGAATAGCCATTGCACTCGCCATCATGATGCCTGCATTGTGCAAGACTTCTTCACGGGCATTTTGCTGTAGTATGTTAAACGCGAAAAATCCGGCGCTTACAAAACCGATTGCAAATGCAAAAAACAGAATAAGATTAAACTTGAAACGTAAACCCATCTCTACTCCCCGGTAGCTGTCAATATTTCTGATTTAGCCTGGCATTGAATGTAATCAGTATAGATCCTGGTAAAACCAATCAGGTCGAAACGTGCTTCCTGCAGACCGGTTTTTGCCCAGCTTGGCCAGTACCCCATGTAAACGGTGGCCCGGTAGCCTTTGACAAACTGGGCCAGATAGTGCGGGTCAAATCGATTAATTTGAGCCGTTTTTTTATCCAGGTATTGTTTAACTGGTATTGCATCATACCTGTCAACAACAATGCGCGAGTTACTATATGAGGTGTCAATGATTGAGTTCGTGACGATGTAAAGCTGCCTGCCTGTTAATAATAGAAATACCTTTGTCTCGTCTTCGCCGATGTGTACAGCCGTATCGGCAGATCTCATATAACAGCCCTGCTTTCTTGTGGCCGGGTTGAAGCCATCTACGATGAACCAGTTTTGGGCTGTATTCTGAGTATCAGGTGATGCATAGGTTGGGTAAAATATTGTCATAAAATAGACAAGGCATACCTTTAACGTAGTGGAATATAGATTCAGAATAGAATTTATCATGGTATTGCTCGTCCATTGAACACTGTTGCTGTGCGTGTATTTTATCCAAATTTGATACAGGTATATAGAGCATTCTAGCAGCATTGCCTGTGTGCAACTGACAACACCAACTCATGGACTCACTACGCTAAATCAGTTGGTAAAATATTAACTCACATAATCAGTATAAGGAGAAACAACTATTAATATACTGATACTCATAAACAGTTAACGTATTATGACATGCTACGAATACGGTGACAAAGTAATGTTTGGCCAATTGACTAAAAACCCTGGTATTCATATGTTAACGTTAGATTATTGTTTTTTGTATCTAACATAATCTGGACCTGACAGGAACCTACAAATGCAGTTCTCGCTAATGCGAACTTACAGGGTACTCGTGCTGGACAGGCCAGTTACTACACTGGCATTGATAGCCATCCTGATTACCGTTTCTGGTTTATATATTGATCAGTTCAGACTCGATGCATCGGCTGATTCTCTGGTGTTGGAGAATAACGAGAATCTGCGATATTACCGATCTGTTAACCAGCGCTATGGTACTGAAGATTACGTCATTGTTACTTATCGTCCATATAAGGCATTGTTTTCGGATGAAGTGCTGACCGACCTGATTGAGCTGAGTAATAGCCTGAAAAAAATAGATCGGGTGACGTCTGTTGTCAGTATCCTTGACGTACCACTCATAAACAGCCCCACAGTATCCATTTCTGATTTGCAAAAAAATATCAATACACTTTTAACGCCGAATGTAGACAGGGCGCTTGCGCGTAAAGAGTTTCTGGAAAGTCCTCTTTATAAAGATTTGATCCTGAGTGCAGATGGGAAAACAACGGCATTACAGGTTAATTTTCGTACAGACAAGATTTACGAAACCCTATTAAAAAGGCGTGAGGCACTGCGCGAAAAAAGACAAGACCAGCAACTGTCCACAGCAGAAGCCAGTGAGCTTGCCCGGGTTAGTGAAGAATTCAGGCATTACAGTTCTATCGTACCAGTAAGGGAAAGCCAGGACATCAAAGCAATTCGGACCATTATGGATGAACACCGCAAGTCTGCCATATTGCATCTCGGTGGAATACAGATGATCACTTCTGATATGGTCGACTTCATAAAACATGACCTGTTTGTATTCGGGGTGGGGGTAATAGTGTTTCTTATTGTCATGATGGCAATCATTTTCAGAAAATTACGTTACATATTATTGCCATTATTCATTTGTCTGATAACCGTTATTTTTATGCTCGGATATCTTGGTATGACTGAATGGAGTGTTACCGTTGTTTCGTCAAATTTCATATCATTACTGTTAATTATTACTCTTTCACTGAATATCCACCTGATTGTTCGTTATCTTGAGCTGCTGAAACTAAATCCAGAAGAAGATCAAAAAACACTGGTTCTTGAAACCATCAGAACAAAGCTCGTACCAAGCTTTTATACCGCAATTACGACAATTGTTGCGTTCAGTTCCTTACTGGTTAGTGATATCCGGCCGGTCATTGACTTTGGCTGGATGATGGCAATTGGTATTACTGCAGGCTTTTTGTTTACATTCACTGTTTTCCCTGCAGTTTTAGTGTTACTTAAGCCGAAAGGAGTTAGTTTGCACTGTGATATAACGGGCAAATTCACCGGTTTTTTTGCCAGAATGGTATTGCAGCGTAGAAATTTCACACTATATTTTTTTATCATATTTACTGTTATCAGTATAGCAGGGGTGTCAAGGCTGTCCGTAGAGAACCGGTTTATTGATAACTTCAAAAAATCAACACAAATATATCAGGGTATGAAGGTTATCGATCAGGAGTTGGGTGGCACGACACCAATGGATATCATTATTGATGCAGATGCTGATTTTTATCAAGCATTGAAAGAAGATCAGCAGCTTCAGTATGAAATGGACTTCGACGATGATGAGTCAGGAGAGGCTGGCCTGAGCGGCACCAGTTACTGGTTTAATATGTATCGCCTCGACAAGATTAGCGCTATTCATAAATATCTTGATGACTTACCCGAAACGGGCAAGGTCTTGTCTCTTGATACCGCAATGTCCATGCTGAAAATTGTGAATCATGGCAAGCCACTTGATAATTACACCCTATCAATACTGTACAAAAAATTGCCAATAGGCATAAAAGAAGCCTTATTTGATCCGTATATGTCAGAAGATGGAAACCAGCTACACTTTTCCGTTCGTATTTTTGAATCAGACAGGTCACTTAGACGTAATGAACTGATAAAAAAGATACGTCATGATCTGGTGAGCAAGCTGGGCTTGTCAGATCAGCAGATACACCTGACCGGGATGGTTGTGCTATATAACAATCTGCTGCAAAGCCTGTTTAAGTCTCAGATACTGACGATCGGGGCGGTGTTTGTTGCGATTATGCTGTTATTCATCATTCTTTTCCGGTCTCTGTTAATGGCGACCATTGCCATTATTCCCAATCTTTTTGCAGCGGGCATGGTATTAGGGATGATGGGTCTGTTGAATATTCCACTGGATATTATGACCATAACCATTGCAGCCATTACGATTGGAATTGCAGTTGATAATACTATTCATTACATACACCGATTTTCTGATGAGATCGTGAAGGATTATGATTACGCAGCAACAGTAAGAAGATGTCACAACAGTATCGGGCGAGCAATGTACTACACATCGATTACAGTCATCATCGGTTTCTCGATACTGGTATTCTCGCAATTTATGCCAACCATCTATTTTGGTGTTTTGACCGGTTTTGCAATGTTTGTTGCGATTATTGCAGATCTTGCGCTGTTGCCACTTATATTGATGATTGTAAAACCGGCTTCAAAACATATGTCATCAATCCAGCCAAAACTCCAATTATAATAATGTTTTTATGGCGTGGCTAGTGTGTTAATTTGTGATGACATGTTAAGTATCTGTTATGCACGAGCTAAATCAGCCCGGCGCATACAAAATATAAATTATAATCTGTAACAGTGTGTAACATCATTACTTATGTGGGCGAGTTTTCAGATTCAGATATAAATAAATGTCTGACGATGAGATTGAATTTGTTCAGATACGTATGACCCGATATATTCACAGGAGAAGACATTTTGAAAGCGACTATACCTGTTCGGACAATATTACTCTTCTGGCTTTCAGTACTACCGGTACTCGCGGTGGCGGCACCGTCAGCGGCAGATTGCCAGGCAGAAGCAACTCGTGCGCAAAATAATGCCGGTAGTACTGCAGGCGGGGTCGGGCGCGGTGCCGTAGGTGGAGCCGTAGTTGGAGGCCTTATTGGTGATAACAAAAAATCAGCCCGGCGCGGTGCGGCAGCAGGTGCAGTTGTTGGTGGAGTACGACGCTCCAATTCACGTACGGATACCTACAATCGCGCTTATGACAATTGTATGAGAAGATAGGTTTTCACCTGAACCTGCGGATTCAGGTTTAACTAGCTAAATGGTTTTAATGGAAAAGAAGAAATCCATATTACGCCTTAAATATAAATCTACAGTTCCTGCTGCCACACCGGGTGTTGCAGCTATCCCACCTGTCATCACGCAAGCTGATGATAACAATGGTTATTCTACCTTGTCATACAAGGATATCATGTACGATAGCGGACCAGGCAAGAGGCCGCCATTGCCTTTCTGCATGGCTACGGGCCTGGTAAAAAGGCGCAACCGGGTACAGACAGGAAACAATGAGCAAGGTAGCGAACCAATTTGTTGATTATTGTCTTGATCACCCCAAAACAATGCATTAAAGGCGTTGACCAAATTTACAAAATAACGTGTTTCCTTTATCATGAGGATAACAGGGTCTTATGAGACCAGAACCGGATATGCAAGCAGGATTATAGATGAACCCGATCTAAACAGAACCGGGGTATATAATAAAATCAGGGAACAGGTTTAACAACTATAGTGATTGCTGGTGGTAGGTTTTCTGTTCTTGCAGATGAAGACTCCACAATAATAAATCCTATCTTGATAATTTCCACCTTTACTTTAAAGAATTGATTATGAAAAATGAAAGTCAGCAATCAGAAGATGAGCGGTTCATAAAACGGACAATTGAAGTGGCCATACAAATCGGGCTGCTTTTTGTGCTTATCGTCTGGAGCTATGGCATTATCAAGCCATTTGTGATCCCGGTGGTGTGGGGCATTATCATTACTGTTGCTATATATCCATTGTATAACAAGCTCCAGAGAGCTATGGGTGGCCGACAAAAGCTCGCGGCTACACTTTACACGGTATTAGCGCTTGCGCTACTTATTTCTCCTACAATTATGGTGGCAGGCTCGCTAGTGGACAGCTCCAAAAGCATAGCGGAAGATTTGAAGCAGGGTAAGCTGGTGGTGCCGCCTCCCAAACAAAGTATTAGCGAGTGGCCGCTGGTAGGAAAAGATTTACACAAGCTATGGAGCCAGGCAGCAAACAATCTGGAGGACACGTTAAAAAGTTACGAAGCAGAACTCAAGCAGGCCGGTAAGGCAATTATATCTGCCGCTGCAGGTGCGGGTGCGAGCATTTTGCAGTTTGTCATAGCAATCATCATATCGGGGATATTGCTTGCGAATGCACGGGGTGCATATGAGGCTTCGCTCAAAATAATCAAACGGCTTGTCGGACAAGATTATGGTACACAACTCACTGATCTGGCCGGCGCTACGATACGTAGTGTTGCAACAGGCGTTCTGGGGATTGCATTAATTCAGGCGACGCTGTCCGCTATGGGTATGATAGCGATTGATGTGCCGGGCTGGGGGCTCTGGACCGTTCTGGTTCTGGTTTTTGCGGTAGCACAATTACCACCTATTTTAATACTGGGTCCGGTTGCCGCCTATGTGTTCTCTTATGCCGATACTACGCCGGCTATTATCTTTTTGATATGGAGTATTGTGGTCAGTGTGAGCGATGGCTTCCTGAAGCCCTTATTCCTGGGTCGCGGAATGGATACGCCCATGCTGGTAATCTTGCTAGGTGCAATTGGTGGTATGATTAGCAGTGGTATTATCGGTCTTTTTGTTGGGGCCGTTGTTCTTGCACTGGGATACGAACTGTTTATGTCGTGGCTAAACAGAGGTGAGCAACTGGCAGAAGAGCAGGAGTAGCCTGGCTTTATATTCTACATGTTTCTTCTCCAACATGCTGACCCTGGTTAAATAATATGGCGCCACAATCTAAAAATCCCGGGGGCAAGCAGCCAGAATCCCCAGACCAGCCAGCCAGTAAGCCGCTGCCCGAAATTCCGACAGACAATAAGCCTGATCCTGTACAACGGTTAACCCGTATTATACTGATTATTGTTGCAGTGCTTTTTGTCTGGTATGTTGCCGCAGACAGACTGGCACCGTGGACCGATCAGGCCCGCCTGCAGACCTTTATCGTTCCGATAGTCCCCCAGGTTTCAGGTAAAGTATTGAAGGTAGCTGTCATTAATGATCAGGAAGTAAAGGCTGGCGATTTGCTGCTGCAAATTGATCCGACTGATTACCGGATAGCCGTACAGGTGGCTGAGACTGCGCTGGAAATGGCAGGACAGGATCTTGGCGCGGCATCCGCTAATGTAGCAAGTGCCCAGGCTATTCTGGTCGAATCACAAGCGAACCTGGAACACATGAAAGTACAGGGAGCCAGAATCTTTGCAGTCGAAAAGAAAGGTGTACTGTCAAAGTCAGATGGTGATAAAGCAAGGGCTGCGATCAAACAGGCCAGTGCACAGGTAGAAAGCGCCAGAGCCAACCTCGACAAAGCCAGGCAGCAGATGGGTATCACCGGGAAAAACAATCCTAAAATTCGCAAAGCGATTGCAGACCTCAAGCAGGCACAAATAGACCTTGATCGAACATCCCTGTATGCCCCGTCCTATGGTGGAATTACCAACCTCAAGATAGATGAAGGGCACTATGCACAGAGCGGCGTTCCAATAATGACATTTATAGAGGGCGGTAACGTCTGGATTCAGGCAAACTTGCGTGAAAACAGTGTGGCCAATATTAAGGCGGGTAATGCGGTAGACATTGCGCTTGACGTGGCGCCGGGTCGTGTATTCAGAGGGCACGTGACCAGTGTCGGGTATGCTGTGCAGCAGGAGTCTTCAGGTGAAATAGGTGGACTGGCCACGATACAGGGAAATAGTGGCTGGCTACGCGATGCGCAACGTTTTCCGGTGCTAATTAGATTTGATGATGAAAGCTCCAAAGGCTTGAGGCGCTATGGTGGTCAGGTTGATGTGCAAATCTACACGGGTAATAACTGGATACTGAACTCTCTGGGCTGGGTCTGGATACGCACATTGAGTCTGTTGTCATACGTATACTGATTGTTGAGGAGCAGATTTGAAGTGCAGCTGGCTGACTTCAGAAAAATACCCGGTTTGATCTCATGGCGGCCCGTGCTGTTCTCCGAGCTATGTCATGATCAGCGTAGTATTCGAATACTACGCTTTAGTGTCGGGGTTACACTTTCTGTAGCGCTGGCGCATGGCATAAACTGGCCGCTATCATTTTTACTACCCGTTTTTACCTCGGTATTCCTTGCTTTACCTTTACCGGCACCGTCTATTCGTCAGGGGCTGACCAATATGATGCAAACGCTGTTAGCATTTGTTATTGGCATCGTTTTTAACCTTGTTTTTCTGCCATATCCGTTAGTCTATATTCCAATGCTCGGGCTTATGCTATTTAATATTTATTACTATATGAATCGGGGGGGATCATTCTGGCTGGTACTGATGCTACTGCTCGCGGTGCTGATCGTCCCGATGATGGGTACAGTGAACGAAGCATTGGCTCTGGGCTTTGCTGAGGGTTTTGTTTTATCCGGCATTATTACGGTATTGATGATATGGCTGGCTTACGGTTTGTTCCCTGTTCTTGATGAGGTCAAGTCACGGCCAAAAAAAACGCGATTCCAGCCAGGCTATTCACGCCCGGCAGCCTTATTGGCGATTAAAAGCACCGCGGCAGTATTGCCTATCGCTTTATTCTTTATATCATTTAATCTTACCGGGCAACTACTGGTTATGGTGAATGCGGCTATTTTCTCGCTATCACCTGATGTGGTTAAAGGCAGGCAGGCTGGCGTGAAAGCGGTAGTAACCACACTGGCTGGTGGGGCTGCTGCGTGGATATTTTACTATGTGTTGATTGTGGTGCCGGAATTTTACTTTCTTGTTGCTCTAATGCTTTTAACTACAATGTTATTTGCAATGCTTATTTTCTCTGGCAGACCCAGGGCCAGCTATTATGGTTCGGCGTTTGTTGCACTGGTTATACTGGTTAATAGCAGCCTGTCTGCCGGTTCTGATTTTAGTGCTAATTTTTTCTGGCGTGTTATTTTTATTACACTGGCTACAGTATATGTCGTCGTAGCACTTAGAATGCTTGAGCACTTCTGGCCAAACAAGGTGAGGTAGTAATATGATCAACTCTGTATTTTCTTACGGTCGTTACCGGGTTGTATTTTCCGGCTTATTGCTACTTTTATCTGCCTGTAGTTCAAGTGATGTGAAGCATGGCAAGCAACTAACAGTCTGTCCGGCCGAGCGTATTCAGGTGTGCACTCGTGAATACAGGCCTGTATGTGGTGCTCATGTACAAGGGAGAGACAGGACCTACTCAACCGGTTGTGTGGCTTGCTCTAACCCTGAAGTAACAAGCTATCGGGAGGGCATCTGTAAAAAATGATGCGTACATTCTGTGCCGGTTGCATTGAGTAAACAGGTGATGATAAAGCAGTTAATTATAGATACAGAAGCATTAATAATATCAAACCATAGTTAATATGTGCGATATATGACTGCTATGAAGTACAAGCGTCTGTTTTGGTATCTATTTATAATATGAGTCTATTCTGTTAGTCTTGCAATGTTATTAGCTCATCCCGAGCAACAGTGGGCCACACTTTGTGTGGCAGCTGTTGATAATTTAGATAAAAGTGATCTTTTATCAGAGTGTGTCGGTTAATTCCTTCCAACGATTAAATACAGGAGTGTTAACATGAAAACAAATCACAAATTTATCGGGTTGCTAATGTCATGCGCGCTCTTGCTGGGGTCAGCATCCTTTGCCTGGGCAGAGGGTGACAAAGAAGAACGTGATGCTATTGATTTTGATAAAGAACCTGTAACAGCAACTCTGGATCTTAAAAACAAGTCATTAGCACTGATTCTTGGTGGAACCCGGGGGGGCGGCACACTGAATTACCAGGGAAAGACATACAAATTTAAAATGAAAGGGTTTTCAGTAGGTGGCCTGGGTTACGTCAGCATTGACGCTGTTGGTAAAGTCTATCGTCTTAAAAAACTTGAAGATTTCAATGGCCGTTATAATGCCGGCCAGGTAGGTGCTACTGTAGGCAAAGGTAAAGGTGGCGGAACATTAGAAAACGCAAATGGTGTCATTATTAAACTTAGCCAGAAATCTACCGGTTTGGCATTAAGTATGAGTCTTTCCAGTGTTATTTTTGAATTTGAGAAATAGTCGTATAAAAAGGGCAGAGCCTGTACTTTGCCCTTTATTACTACCAGTAATATACCCAACTACCAACCATAACCGATTTTGATACTATAGGTATTATCAATACGGTCTTTATCTATAGCAGGGGTATTATCAAATTCAACCTTGGCTTCCAGACTGGCGATAAAACCATGCGGTAGCAGGAACCTTAATCCAGTCCATGTCTTGATCACAACATCCTCAATATCTTCAAGGCCCTGCAGTCCTTCGCTTCTATGGTACACCTGGGTGAAATCTGTAAAAACATACTTGTCAAAATTAACAGACCAGTTAAGTGCGGGGTAATCATTATTTTCCTGGCTATCAAATTCTTCATAAATCCATGAGCCACCCAGTTCGCCAGAGAGGTTAAGTTTCTTGTCATTGTAGAAAATGTAACCGATACCGCCTCCCAGTCCGGAGCGCAGGTTAAGGTCTGCGAAAGCATCACTTTCAAGCCGCACACCTGCAAAATAGTATTTCTTTTGATTAATAAAATAGTCGTATTTTCCGCTTAAAAACCATTTGTCCTTGGTGGTTATGCCTGAAGCCTTGTCTCTTTCAAGATCAAGAAAGAATCGCAGGCGATCATTTTTTCGTCGCAGAACCAGTTCGGTGTCCATGTCGATTTCATCTGAATCGGTATTACCACGTTCATATTCTATAGCCAGATTGACCCTTCCCGAGAATTTATAGCCATCACCCGTTTGCCACGATTCAGGATTGATATGTGTGAGAGTAGCCCGTTTTACGATTCGGGTTTCATCCGTCGTGGCAGACTTGATGATAGTAGAACCATCCGAGTTTCTGATTGTGTCTGAAGAAATTATCTCATTGCTATCCAGCATGAGTTTTACGGGTTTATCAGTTTTTAGTTCACTCACTTCATCCCAGTGTATCTCCAGTGTCCCGGCGTAGGGTGTTTTGAAATGCAGAACCTGTTTTTCCTTTTTAATGACTTCGCCTGTTAGCTGGTCACCGTTTCGCATTAGTAGTACATCCGCACTGGCGGGCTGAAATACAATAACCAGTGACAGTAATACGAGGGTAGGTCGTGTAAGCTGTAATAAAGTATTCATTGTCAGGTGGTGAAAAAACCTATTCGGGTTTTGAATTTTCATATTTTATTCTAATGTCAAGTGGTTGAGTAGTGTCCAGATGTATATCACGCTGAGGGAATGCAAACACGATTCCTGCATCGTTGAACCGTTTGTTGATTTCACTGTGTAGTTCAGTTTTAACCGTTAAACGATAATCCAGTGAATCAATAAAGCATCTTAGTATCAGTGTTAGTGAGTTGTCACCAAAGCCTTCAAAAGAGACGAATGGTTGAGGAGTTTCCAGGATACGTTCATTGTCTTCTGTTATATCCATAATTATCTTTCGGGCCAATTCTACGTTACTACCATAGGCGATTCCGATAGGAAAGATAATGCGTGTTATCTGGTCGGATAATGACCAGTTAAGCAGGCGCCCTGTTATGAACTCCTTGTTCGGAACGAGCAGCTCTTTACGGTCACGTGTCAGAATGGTGGTGGCGCGTATTTGTATTCGGGTAACGACTCCGTCGCTGTCACCAACTGTGACCACATCACCAATTCTGATAGGGCGTTCGAACAGTATAATGATGCCGCTTATGAAGTTTGCTACGATTTCCTGCAGTCCAAACCCGATGCCTACGCTCAGCGCTGCAAACATCCACTGGACACTGGACCAGTTAACACCCAGGGTACTAAATAACAGTGCAATCGCTACGCCGACCAGGACATAATTAGTAAGCGTTTTAATGGTATAGCGGGTGCTGGAGGTCATCGAAAATTGTTGTAGCAGTACAATCTCCAGCAGCGAGGGCAGACGCTTGGCTGCAACAAATGCGATGATGACAATAAGTAGCGAAAGACCCATGTCAGCAAGTGTAACCGGAACGAGTTTTTCCTCATTGCCTATAACGGTTGATTGATACCATAGAGTCACCTGGTCCAGTACAGCAAAAGCGGGAAGTACAGAGGACCATATCAGCCATAAGCCCAGAATAGTTATTATGGCAAGGAAGGTGTTAAGTAGCTTGATGCTTTCCTGATTTAACGCGGCGAGATCGATTTCGGGTTCATCTGTTAGTGTGATAGCCTCCTCACTAACAGCTTCCTTGTTATCAACTGATTCGGCAGCCTTGCGTCGTTCAAGCATCGCCTGCAAAGTCAGTTTTCGCTGACTTATGACTAACCAGCGAACTGCGATCTGGTGCAGTACAATCAGGGCCAGCACAAACCATAGTGTGGTGACCATGCTGGCAGTAAGCGTGGTCGCAGTATTGACATAACCGGTTATTGCAAGGCCAACTAACAGTGCAGGAATGGCCTGAGACAGTATTAGCCAGAATTTGCGCCAGCGTGCAAGCATGCTGCCTGGATGTTTTTTGAAGAGTGCGCTTAATACCCCTTTTTTGGGTTGAAAGACATAATAAAAGAAAACACTCAGGCTTAATATGGTGGCTATAAAAGCCACCCTGCCGACTCCAGCAGTGAGTTGAGTGCCGTTATATGCCATTGAAAGAGCGGTAATAGATCCAGCTGGCAGGAACGTAAGCAGCAGTCGGTCTATGTTGCGTGCCAGAATCTTCAGGCTGTTTCTCGGCCATCTAAAGTGCAATGCTGCAACCCCGTTTGGCAGGCAAAACATATGAAACGCCATCAGGTAAAGAAAGGGTGTTGAAATCCAGGTTAAGGTTGATGACAGTGTTTTGCTGAAGCCGAAGGCATCAGGCGACAAGTCCAGCTGTCTTGCAATAATATACATTAGCAAGGGCCAGGGTATGGCCAGTAAAAAAGTTAACCCTAAGGCCTTAAATGTGTTGGTGAGTTTGTCTCTGGAGGGTTTGGCTACATCCTTGCCTGTTTCTTTAAGTAAAATACGTATTCTTCTTGATTTCCAGAGAAGTAAGGCAGGTATGAGTAGCTCAAGTACGAATAGCGGAGAATTGCCAAGACTGTTGCCGAGCAGGGTGACGATTTTCAGCCAATTATGTGGAGAGATCAGCTCTCCGATCTGTTCTGGTAACAGCTTTAATGTATCAATACCTGGCATGGGGGCACTGCGTATCCATAACAGGTTTTCGGCCAGAAATTTATCATAGTCTTTAACGACTTCAATAAGTTGCCTGTGAGCCAGATCCAGTTCACCAAGTGTCCTTAAGTAAGTTTTGCCAGCGGTAATCACCTTTACAATCAAACTATGTCGCTGTTCCGCAGCCTCCGTAACATCTTTTCGTATTGAGGCTGCTATGTCGGGTGGTAATTTGGCCATTAACTGGTCAATGTACGGCTTCATATTTTGCAGCTTGCTTAATTCTTCATTATTGAGTATCAGGCTGAGGTTGGTATCGGAAATGGTTTGTTCAATTCTTTTGAGACGAGCCTGATATTTCTCTTTTTTTGGTAGAGATCTACGCTGGTTCAACAGGACCTGGCCAACAGCGTGACTGACATCGATTAGTTTGATTTTCTGTTTGGCGCTGCGGAACTCATCCTGGATGCGTTTAGTTTCAGCTACAATATCAAGATCACGACTGCTGGCTTTCTCCAGGTCGGATGAGATGGACTTCAAGGTTTCAGTCAGAAGTGCATTATTCTTGGCAAGTTCCTGTATCAGTGGATGTTTACCTTCGGCCTTCAGTTGCGCAACCTCGGCTTCTGCAACAGCCTGCTCGGTTTCCGAGCGTCGCTCCTGATTAACTAGCTTATCAAGCATCGCCATACGTGTTCTTAGCCGGTCAAGTGTTTGTGATGTCCTGCGCCGTTGTGTTTTCAGTAAGGCAATGCGCATCGGTTGACTTAATAATTCCTGATCGAGCATTTTGACCTGACTGGAGATCATGGCAGATCTTGCGGTAAGCAGCCAGTGCCGGGCTTCGGTTACCAACGGATGCTGATCTGCTGGTGCAGGAATACTGAGTTCGGAAGCAATATCCAGCTTTTGTTTTTTTGCTTCGCCCAGCTCAATAACGGCTGTCTGTGGGCGCTCTATCTGTGCTGCAATCTGTATATCGAGATCAGACAGCTTTGCTTCGACAGCGGAGGCATTAGCCTTTTCTGTTAATAAAGCCTGTTCTATTTTCGCCAGAGCTGAGTTTTTTGTGACAGGTATTTTGACAGGGTTGCCTTTACTGGCTACCTGTTCAATTTTGGCCAGTATTTTCTTTTCTTGTTCAGGTGCCTCTTTGCGCGATTTTCTATAAAGATTTGTAGCTAAATTATGTTCTCTGGTCTTGTTGATACTATCCAGTGTTTTTTCATATATTTCTTTAAGTCTTTGTTTGTTGGTTTCATCAAGTTTGTTCTGAGAATCAAGACTCTTCAGACGATTTTGAACGACACCTTCGTTCAGGGCCTGCAGTTTGTTTTTGGCGGGGAAGGCACTATTAATCGGCACAAGAAGTAAGGTTAACAGACAGCACTGCACCAGAATATCCCGTAATTTCATTATGGGGAAACCCCTGTTTTCTAATTATAGATAGTGTGGAAATTGTACAGGATTATATGACTTTATACCTGACTTTGTAGTCAAAATATTAAATCTAATTTTGCCCTTGATTTGAAGATACGATATCACCTGCAGCAAAAGCAAATAAATCTTGTTTCTGACTTCGATAAGGACAGATTATAACAGAGAACAGCAGCTTGACGATATGTCCGGCTTGTCTAGACTCACAGCATGAGAAGATATTTCTCGGTATGCAATGCACTATTCATACATGTTTTGACGGGTGCTGTGGAAACAGTTATCCGTTGCGTGGAAAAGATATGCGAATGCCTGCATAGCAGGCCAATTATAAGTTTTTGCACTGCGAGGTGGTTTGTCACGAACAGGTACATGAATTACCTCGCCTGGAGGTTATCATTATGAGCAGGATAACATTACTTATCGTTATGCTAAGTGCTATGACATCCGTTTTCTCTGCAGGTGAAATGACTGGAAAACATGAAATGCGGTTTGACAGGCTCGATTCGAATGACAATGGTTATATTAGCCAGGCCGAGGCAAAGGACAAGCATCGTGTTTATTATTACTATCAAAGGGCTGATATAAACTCGGATGGTCATCTGGATGAATCCGAGTTCAGTGCTTTTGAGATGGAAGTGCCCGATTATCCCGGCTCTACAGGGCGGTAATTACCATAAATGAGGCAGTGCAATATTTACTGCCTGATGCAGGCCCTGATATAAGGTGGGGCCTGTATCAGGCGTTAGTGTTTGTCGCGTTTTTATAGGCTGGCTACGCAGTTGCTTAACGCGAGCTCCGGCGGGTCTACAGAGAAAGTGAACGGGGATGTTTTTTTCAGTGCGCTCAGACCCAGGATTTGTCGCGTTTTACCCGGGAAGACGGCTACCTCAATATCCTTCAGCCAGCAGTTATTACCTATATTCATGGCGCTGATAGAATAGACTTTGACGACCATTCTATCGCCATTGGCAAGAATGCCTGTTAGATCTTTTACGTAATCAGCTTTCCCCTGCTGTTTAAGGATATCAAGCGTTTCTTCGTTGATGGTGCTGTAACCTGAACCGGTGTCAACCATCATCTTTACTGGGCCCATTCCCAGAATTTCACCTTTAACATAAAAAGTTGAAGTACCAGTGGTTTCCATACTAATCACAGTAGATGGATCCACAGCGACTGCGGCATGACTATATATTAGGGAAGTTACTAATACGAGCAGGGTCCGGGAAAAGGTCATAAGTGATACTCTTATTTGTAAGGGCTATTAAAATATCTAATGCGCTTAAGTAAATCCTACCATAAAAAAAACCCACATGTGGAACACAACTTTCTTATCCAGGTAGCCTTCTATTCTGTTGGCAATTGACCGGAATATTCATGAATATCGGCTTTTTTGAGCTGAGCTTGACCAAATCTTCGTGTATTCAGCTATAAACAGAGCTGAATGTGCATGATTTCTCAGTTTAAACAATTAGATGCAGAGTCTATCCAAATAACGTGGTTTGTGCGTGATTGGTTGCAGGTGGTTATAGACAGGCCTGGCACAGAACTGCGGCATAATACCATCTATTATATATGGTAAATATTCACAACGAGCTTGCTCATTGGATAGCCTTTATAATTCTGGTTAATAAAAAAGTTAATGACTATGGTAAGAAGATACAAGTAAGACAGAACTTGAGACACGCTAGTGGTGGATGTTTTACACATACCAGCTTTCTGCGAATTTTTCAGTTTTATTGAGTTTGTTAATCACCCATTCCAAATCAGGTAGCATCACCAGCGCGTCATCAATTTATGAAATTATTCAGCGCGCTTTCAAAAATTTCCAATACGGATTTCTGCACGGGCGGATTATCAACCTGGGAATACGGGTAGATGCGCATGACATCTTTCACCGCTCTCACTGTTGCAGCAATGTCGCCATCAACGACAAAGCGAAGCAAGAAATATTTTATAACAGCGATAATACTTACAAAAATGGCTTAACAGAAAGTCAGCAGATACCACATCGCCTTCATACACAAAAAAACGGTTTTTGATTCAAGATTGAATAGCTTCACCTTACTGGACTTTCAAACTTGTGCGTGTGTGTTTAATCTGTTTTAAATAACGACGTGCACCAGATTGGTTTTGGCGCATAAAGATAAGTAATTTTTGCATCCTTAACTAAGGTTTGAAATTTAATAAAAACACTATAGTATTGGCCTTCGGGGAAACAATAGAAATCGACTTACATCAGCATAAAAAGCACTGTGTCTACCAACCCTCAAAGCGATAACTACATGGAAGCTTACCAGCTGCCCGAGCTCGGTACACAGTTTGATATGACCCGGCTCGAAAATCCAACTATTGGCAGGGAGGCAAGCCAGGCAGTTTATATGGGAATTGCCCAGTTTCCAAAGAAGCTTAATACTGAGTGGAACCTGATCAACCGTGTTATCTGGACCGTGCCGAGCGTGCCATTGGACCAGGGCAAGATAGATGATTACGATATTAGCCTCGGCCCGGGTGGGGGTTTACTACCACCTGGTAGCGGTTTGCTGCCCCCGATTGATCTGTTTGATGGGCGTACTACCGGACTTGGTGATATGTTTTACGTCGGTCTGTTTTCTCCCTCAAAACCCATTGATGTTGAAGGCGGTGGCAAAATTGTCTGGGGTGCCGGATTTGATATAGGTCTGCCAACGGCGAGTGAGGATAT
>ENA-ORDP01000029-ORDP01000029.1-marine-sediment-metagenome-genome-assembly--contig:-NODE-29-length-78169-cov-9.220396_pt1 | contig 78169 bp, 69 predicted proteins | sample MGYA00248627_ERZ508539 | MGnify/ENA primary metagenome ERZ508539 (study PRJEB26208, sample SAMN05571518) | marine sediment metagenome | biome: deep sea; feature: Hydrothermal vent; material...
GCTCGCACGAGGTCGCCCAGGGCTACCGCGAGGTTAGTGAGCCGGCGGTCACCGTAAAGTTCGAGCTCCAGGATCGCCCGAACGAATATTTACTGGCCTGGACCACAACCCCTTGGACCTTGCCCGGCAACGTAGCCCTGGCAGTCGGTGCTGATATAGACTATCTCAAGGTAGAACAGCATGAAGAAATTTACTATCTGGCCCAGGCGCGTGCCCCTCAGGTGCTCCAGGGCGACTATCGGATCTTGGCCAAGCTCAAGGGTGCTCACCTGGAAGGCTGGGCCTATCGGCCGCTGATGCCCTTTTTAAAAGAGTCCTTAACCGAGGAGTACCCGCGCGCCTGGCAGGTGACCAGCGCCGACTTTGTCTCTACTGAGGAGGGCACCAGCATCGTGCATACCGCGGTGATGTACGGTGAGGATGACTATCAATTGGGCACGCGCTTGGGGTTGCCCAAGCGCCATACTGTCGACGAGAGCGGCCACTTCATCCCCGAAGTGACCCCCTGGGCCGGGCGCTTCGTCAAGGAGTGCGAGCCCGGGATTGTCAACTATCTCAAGGCTCAAGGGTTGCTCTACCAGGTGGCCAATTATACCCACAGTTACCCCTTCTGTTGGCGCTGCAAGACGCCTCTGCTCTACTACGCGCTCGACTCCTGGTTCATCAAGACCACTGCCCGCCAAAAAGAGATCATGGCCAATAACCGGGCTATACATTGGCATCCGGAGCATATCCGCGACGGCCGCTTCGGCAACTTTCTCGAGACGATGAAGGACTGGGCGCTCTCGCGCGACCGCTACTGGGGCACGCCGCTGCCCATCTGGAGCTGTCAGTCGTGCGGCCGGCAGCTCTGCCTGGGCAGTCGGGCCGAGCTGGTCCAGTATGCCCAGGATCCTCAACAGGCGCAGAGCGTTGAGGCACATAAGCCCTATATTGATGAGGTTTATTTGCAATGCCCAGAGTGTCAGGGCCAGATGCGCCGTGTCCCCCAGGTGATAGACACCTGGTTCGACTCGGGGATGATGCACACCGCCCAGTGGCATGCGCCCTTCGAGCATGAAGAGCGTTTCCAGGCCCAATTCCCCGCCGACTTCATCTGCGAGGCGCTCGATCAGACGCGCGGCTGGTTTTATACCCTGCTGGTGACCAGCACGCTGCTCTATCCCGATGGGAGATATCCGCATCCCTACCGTCATGTGATCGTCACCGGCATGGGGCTCAATGCCCAAGGGGTGAAGATGAGCAAGTCTGAGGCCGGCTCCGGCCTGGACCCGATGGTGATGATAGATGAACTGGGCGCCGACACGCTACGTTGGTATCTCTACAGCTCCTCCGCTCCCTGGCGCGACCGGGTGCTGCGCGCCACAGACGCGGCCAAGGTGCGACACGGCTTCCTGAACACCTTGAGCAATGTCTATAATTTCTTCGCGCTCTACGCTTCGATAGACGGCTTCGATCCCAGCCAGGCAGGGGTGCAGCGTGCCGTCCTACAAGGGCAGGCACAAGACCTACAAGGGCAGGCACGAGACCTGCCCCTACTGGACCGCTGGCTGCGCTCGCGGCTCCAAGGAACGATCAGCGAGATCACTCAGACCCTGGATGCCTATGATGTCGTCTCCGCCACCCAGGCAACCGAGCGCTTCGTTAACGAACTGAGCAACTGGTATCTACGCCTGTCGCGCTCCCGCTTCTGGGGCGAGGGGCTCAGCCCGGACAAGCTCTCCGGCTATGCGACGCTCTACGAGACTCTCGTGACCCTATGCAAATTGCTGGCGCCCTTTCTACCCTTTTTGAGCGAAAGCATCTATCGGCAACTGGGTGCCTCGGAGGCCGAGAGCGTCCATCTGACCGACTGGCCTCAGGCCGATGACTCTCTGGTCGATCCGGCGCTGGAGAGGCAAATGGCGCTCGTCCGGCGGATCGTCAGTCTGGGGCGTGCGGCGCGCAATCAGGCCGGAATCAAGGTCCGACAGCCTTTGGCGGCGATGCAGGTCCAGCTCAATGATAGTAGTGATGGCAAGCTACTCGAAGCCCTGCAGAAACTGGTACTGGACGAGCTGAATCTCAAGCGGCTGGAGCTCACGACCGAGAACTTGAGAGAGCGCCATCTGCATCCGCAGATCACACCACTGATGGAGCAGATCGGGCCGAAGTTTGGCGCCTTGGCCCCCAAGCTGAAGCGGGCCTTGCAGGAGGCCGATCTGCGCCAGCTCGCCGGTGAGCTCGAAGACAGCGCTCATTGCTCGCTGGCCGTGGAGGGCCAGCAGGTGGAGCTGACCCAGACGGAGTTGAAGCTGGAATATCTCCCGGAGCCCGGCGCCGGGGTTGCCTTTGATGAGACACTGCTGGTCGTGTTGGACACGCGGATCACTCCGGAGCTGCGCGCTGAGGGGTATGCCCGCGAGCTGATCCGGCTGGTTCAGGAGGAGCGTAAAAAAGCAGGTTATGATGTCTCCGATCGCATCACCCTCTTTGTCCAGGGCGAGGCCGAGTTGGCCCGCGCCATTGAGGCGCATCGCGAGTTCATCCGGCATGAGACGCTCACCGTGACGCTGCATCTGGCAGCTCCCCCGGCCGAGGCGGTTGACCGGCTGAGCGAGCTGAACCTGAACGGCCTGCAAGCCAAGGTCGGTCTGAAACGAGAGGAGTAGCCCGATGAGCTTCGATCTTGTTCGGTTGCAAGCCGAGCTAGCAGGTGAGCATCTCTTCGGCGAGTTGCTCTATCGTGACCATATTGACTCGACGATGGAGTTGGCCAGAGAGCGGGCCGAGGCGGGAGCCCCCGAAGGGACTCTGGTCATTGCCGGACGGCAGAGCGCCGGGCGGGGTCGCCGCGGCCGAGGCTGGGAATCCCCGCCAGGTGGGGTCTGGTTCTCGTTGCTGCTGCGCCCGCCAATCGCCGCCTGCAAAGCGGGCTGCCTGTCGGTGTTGTTGGCCGTGGCCGCCGCTCAAGCGCTGCGCCGGTGCTATGGCCTGCCGGTGCGAGTCAAATGGCCCAATGACCTATTGCTGGAGCGCAGGAAGCTGGCCGGGGTGTTGAGCGAGCTGGCCACGGTGGACGGTCAAATCCTCTGGCTGGTCGCCGGGATGGGGATCAACGTCAACAATGTCCTGCCTGAAGGGGCGCGTATCCCACCTATCTCACTGACCCAGGTGCTGGGGCATCCGGTGAGGCTAGAATCGTGCTTGGCGCTGGTTTTAGGGGAGATCGCCAGCTATTATCAGCAGTTCTTGCGCGAGGGCTTTGAGCCGGTGCGAGCACACTGGTCCGAGTTTTCGGCGCTGGATGACGGCGTTTGGGTCCGGCAAGGCGCAAAGAATTTCGCGGCCCAGGTCAAGGGGCTCTCAGAGATGGGTAAGCTGATCGTTGAGCATGATGGCCGGCTCGAAGAGCTGAGCGCCGCCGAGGTGGCACTGAGTCCGGTAGGATAGCCTGCTAGCTTGAGAAAGGAGCCGAATATGCCGGGAATCGCCGTGCTGGGCGCCCAATGGGGCGATGAGGGCAAGGGCAAGATCGTTCATCTGTTATCCAAAAACGCTGATATGGCCGTGCGCTTCAATGGGGGCACCAACGCCGGCCACACCGTGGTCTTCAACCCTGATCAGGCCGATCAGGCCGGCGAGAGCGAGTTCAGGTTCCATCTAATCCCTTCGGGTGCGCTGCACCCTAACTGCGTCGGCGTCTTGGGCAACGGTATGGTCATCGAGCCCTTCGCCCTGGCCGCCGAGCTGCGGCAGCTCTCTGAACAACTGGGCCAAGCTCCTCGGATTTGGATCAGCCAGAACGCGCACATGATTCTGCCCTATCACCCCATCGTCGAGCGCTTGGAAGGAGCAACCTCCGAGCTGGATACCACCGCCAAGGGCATCGGGCCGGCCTATCGGGATAAGACGGCCCGCCATGGCATCCGCACCTGCGAGCTGCGCTCGCCCGGGCGCTTCCAAGAGCTGCTGGCTCAGAATCTGGCGCGCGAGCGGGCGATCTTTCCCGATTCCCAGGAGCTGCAGGAGCTTGACCCGGCCAAGCTCACCGAGCAAATACTGGCCGCGACCGATGGTATGCGAGATCGGCTGACTGATACTTCGCTCTTGATCAACCGGGCACTCGATGAGGGCCGGGCGGTCGTCTTTGAAGGCGCACAGGGTTGCCTGCTGGACATCGACTTTGGCACCTATCCCTATGTGACCTCTTCCAGTGCGACGATAGGAGGAGTCGGCGTAGGGGCCGGAGTCTCACCTCGGCGACTGGAGCGGGTGATCGGCGTGGCCAAGGCCTATGCCACCCGCGTGGGCGCGGGACCCTTTCCGACCGAGGAGACCGAGGCGCTGGGCCGACGGTTGCGCGAGCAGGGTCATGAATATGGCACGACCACCGGCCGGCCACGGCGTTGCGGCTGGTTGGACCTAGTGGCACTGCGCTATGCGGTGCGCCTCAATGGCCTGACCGAGCTGGCGCTCACCAAGCTCGACGTGCTCAGCGGCCTGGATCAACTGCAAGTCACCGTCGCCTATCGCCGTGAGGGCGAGCGGCTGACGGAGTTCCCCACTACGCTGGAGGAGCTCAGTGCCTGTGAGCCGAGCTATCAAAGCTTGCCCGGCTGGTCGGAGCGCTTGGAGAGTTGTCGCAGTTTTTCCGATCTGCCGCCCAGCGCTCAGCGGTATGTGCGCTTCATCGAGGAGCAGTTGGAGCTGCCGGTCGGCACCATCTCGGTCGGTCCCAGCTTCCACGATACGATTAGGATCGCGGGCGGGTGAGCGCTAGCTAGCGGGGCATTATGGCCGGCATACTGGAGCGCCTAGGTCGCATCTGGCGACAAAGGTGGGGGCGCAAGGCCCGCCAAGCCCAGAGTCCGCTGCAGGTGCTGCAACATCATCTGGACGAGATGGCCCGTAGCGCCGATGCCCTCAAGCAGAGCAGCCTCAAATTGGGCCAAATGCAGGGAGAGCTGCGCCGCCGACTGCACCAGTTGGATCGCCTAATCCAACGCTATGACGAACAGGCGCGCAAGGCCTATAAGCTCAAGCAACTAGATCTGGCCGAGCTGGCCATCCGCGAAAAACTCAAGAATCAGGCCGAACAGCGGCACTTGCAGGACGATATTGACGAATTAGGCGTGCAGATCACCTCGCTGGAGGCACGCAAGGAGGGCCTGATCAACCGCATGGAGATCTATCAGACCAAGCGGGAGGAGTTGGAACTGCGCCTGAGCGCCTCCAGGGCCCAGTTGCGGGCCGGCGAGGTGAGCCTCGGCCTCTCGGAGGGCTCGCTGATGCTGGAGGAGGTCAAGGAGGCCTTGGCGCAGGCTGAGCAGGAGATCCAGGCCATGCAGGCGCGGGTGGAGGCCACCCGCGAACTGGAGCAGGAGCGCCGCCGTCAGGCGCTGGCCAACATTGAGCTGGAGCCGGCAGCGGGACAGAGCTCACAGGCCGAGGAGCAATCGGCCGTCTCGCGCGAGCTGGAACGGATCAAGCGCGAATTGGGCTAAGCTCTGTAAGCGCCCTTACAGACGCTGAGAGTGATCTGAACTACACTTGCACTACCTCATCCCTGGAAGGGACTTGGTCAAGGGCTGCCAAGGTTTACGAGATTTCCCCTAGTGGCTCGATGAAACCAGGTCTGTGAACCCCCTTTCCCGCGGGACGGTCTGTAACCCTCAGGCCGTCCCGCTCCTTCCTCTCCGCTTGCAAGCCGGCCTTGCAGTTGGTACAAATAGGCAGAGAGTTAGCTGGTTAATTTCCCGGAGGAGGATTCTCGTGCAGCGAAGCTTGCGGCAGAAGACATTTATGGCCCGGATTCAAGAGAAGGGCCAAAGCTGGGATCGCAATTGGTATCTGGTTGATGCGCAGGGCAAGACGCTCGGTCGGCTGGCCACCGAGCTGTCCCGTCGCTTGCAGGGCAAGCACAAGCCTATCTATACGCCTCACGTGGACGTGGGCGATTATCTGGTGGTCATCAATACCACCAAGATAAAGCTCACGGGCAATAAGAGCGAGCAAAAGCAGTATTATCACTACTCCGGTTATCCGGGCGGCATGCGGGCGCGCAACTACAACGAGTATCTGGCGGTCCATCCCACCGGTCCCTTGTACCAAGCGGTGCGCTTGATGCTGCCCAAGACCACCCTGGGGCGCCGGATGCTAAAGAAGCTCAAGCTCTATCCCGATGCGGACCATCCTCATCAGGCTCAACACCCTGAGCCGCTCGAGCTGTAACTTCCCCCCGGTTTAGCCCCTACAGTCAAAGACGATATGATGAATAGGATTTAGTATTAGGCCCCTGGCTATTTGTCTGCCAGGGGCCTGTTGTGCTATGATGCTAATAAGCTCGGACTATTGAAAGATATCGGGGCAAAAGACGGAGAAGGAGGGGTGTTCCACATCACAGTCCACCGGCATCGCTAGGTGCTATAGTAACGGGTGGAACATTACTTAACGATGTGGTTCTTCTCCATAAGGCTCGAACCTAAAGGAGGCCAAGATGAGAATTGTGAGAGGCAGCCTATATCTAGCGCTGGCGTTGCTGATGGTTGCCTTGCTGGTATGGCCCGGCGAGGCGCAGCAGCAGCCGGCTCCGGCGCAGAATGTCTTCTACACGGTACAGCAGGGGGCATTCTCGGCGACACTCACCCCGGTAAGCAGCAGCGGCTCGGTGGTTGACTTCTACAACTACTCCAACTTTTCGGCCCACTCCGGCCTGGAAGTTGAGCAGCAGAGCATCCTGTTCATCTATCGTGACCCGACCAGCGGGCAGGCCAGCTTGGTCATCATCCATAGCAAGGAAGATGGCAACAGCCCTGCCGGCAGCGTGACCTTCGACTTCAGCGGTCTGCCTCCTGGGGTGCAATGGCAGGTCCAAGACGACGCCGACGACAGCTATACGCTCAACCCGCCTACCGGCCAAGCTATTTGGAACTGGCAGGCCGGTTTCACCGATGGGGCCGTGTTAGGACCACTGCCGGACAGTTTCAAGATCACCATTACGCCTACTTTTACTGCCGGGATCAACGATTGGGCACTGGTGAGCGGTGACCCGACCAATCCCCAGAAGACCAGTATTCCCAGCCTGACCAAGGCGATTACCATCACCGCCACCAAGGGCCAGCCTCCCACGGCCGATTTCACCTTCAGTCCGGCTCAGCCCAGCGCGGGGCTCCCCTTGACCTTCGATGCCTCTGCCTCCCGCGCCCCGGCAGGCAACCAGATCGTCAATTATGAGTGGGACTTTAATAACGATGGCATCTTCGAGGTTTCCACCACCTCACCTACCGTGCAGCATACCTTCGATCAGACCGGCGATCATACCGTGGCGCTGCGGGTGACCGACAACCGTGGGGTTACGGCCACCGTCAGCAAGAAGGTCACCGTGGTCGAGGTCAGCTCCGAGGCGGTGCAACAGATCTCGACTCCGGCCGCCGCACCGGGGATGACCTTCCGGGTGACCACCAATATCAAGGTGCGCACCCCGGTCAACGGCCTGGGCTTGCAGGAGAATGTCCCCGCTGGCTGGAAGATAACCCCGGTGGATAACGGTGGCGCGACCTTCAAGCCTTCGCTGAACCAGTGGGTTTTCCCCCAGACAATTCGCTCCGGAGAGACCCGCCGCATCGTCTTAGATGTCACCGTGCCCAATAGCAATGAACTGGCCAGCGGGCCACTCCCGGCCACCTTCGATCTGAGCTGTTTTATCGAGAGCGCCTCGCCGGCCTTTGAGATCAATTGCTCTGGCGAGCAACAGGTAGAGCTGGTCTCCTGCCTGCCGATCAAGGTGGCCGTGGCACACCTGACCCCGGAAGATGTGATTGACCTGCGGCTGGACGAGCAGATCACCGCCGATCAGTTGCAGCGCGCCGTGGGATTCTGGTTGGAGGATGCCGGCGTGCCGGGCACCTGCGCTGCAGCCATCTCGCTGGAGACGATGAAGGATATCACCGCCCGCGAGATCAGCGGCACCCCGGTGGATCAACCGTTGCCGGTGGATCAGCAGGTCGGGGCTACTGTGACCCGCACCATACTCACCCCGTTGCCATTTCATCAGGTGATCCCCAGCCGCGACAACGGCAATATCTTCCGCGTGCGCCTGCAGATAAAGGCCACCCGGGAGCTCGACGGCCTGGGCTTGAACGAGGTGCTGCCTAGCAATTGGAAGGTCCAGCCGATCGACAACGATGGGGCTTCATTCAAGGCCTCCACGCGTGAATGGCTCTTCACCGGCAAGATCCGCACCGGGCAGCAGCGTACGGTGGTCTACCAGGTTACCGTGCCCCGTGACGAGCCCACCGGCTGCATCAATTTCCAAGGCCGGGTGGACTGCGCCCTGCCGCAGTTCGAGAGTGACATCCAAGGCGATGGCAGTATGCCGGGTATGCTGGCCAACCAAGTCTGTGTGGTGCAATGCCTCTCCGTACCGGTGGCCATCGCGCACTTGGATACCAGCATCAACGACATCAATGTGACCCTCTCCAACGTGATATCGTTCGATCAGATCCAAGCGGCGATCGCCTTCTGGCTGGAAGACGCCACCGTGCCGGGCACCTGCGGCAAGCAGATCGACTTCGAGATGATGAAGATGCTGATTGCTTATTGGCTCACCGGCGTCCCGGTCGATCAACCGGTCCCGGCAGGGGTCCAACTACCACCGACCAATTAGTTAGCAAGGCAATAATGAGGGCAACTGGCAGAAGCAAAAAGGGGATGATGGACTTGACTAAAATGCGTATAGGATTGGTCATCGTCATCGCGTTGGGGCTGCTGGCCGCCATCGGCCAGACCGGCTGGCAGCAGGGAATCTCGTTGCTACAGTTCAATCAAACGGTTGATCAAAACCGCATCTTCGTCAAAGGCTCCGGCTTACAGCCTCAGTTGGCCCAGGTGACCTTGACGCTGCGCACACCGGCCTCGCTGCAGCGCCTGCCGGTCAACCTGCTGATCATCGTTGATCGTTCGGCCTCCACAGACTTGGCCGGCGAGCGCCAGGCGGCGCGGCAGCTCATCTCCGCCTTACAAGCGGGCGACCAGGTGGGCATCGCCTCCTTTGCCAATCAGGCGACGCTTGATCTGGCTTTAACGCCGATCGAGCAGAGCGCAGCGATCCAAAGCGCGCTCGACAACCTGAACTCCGGCGGCGCCACGGCCATCGGCGAAGGGATCGCCGTGGCCACCAATGAACTGAGCGCTGCCGCGAGCAACAGCGCCCTGCCGGTGGAAGTCTTGCTCTCCGACGGCTTCAACGATGCCGGGCGTGATCCGCTCGAGCAGGCCAAGCGGGCTGCCGATAAAGACATTACGCTCTACACCGTGGGCATCGGCCGCCGAATCAACCGGGACCTGCTGGAGCGGATGGCCCAGATGACCGGAGGACAGTTCTTCCCAACTTTTAGCGACGCGATCAGCGACACCATCTTGAAGACTACCCTGCCCAGTACGGGTGTGCTGCGGGATATTCAGATCGTAGAGACGCTGAGCCAGGGCTTCAGCTTCGAGGGGGCTCAGCAGAACGCGCCCACCCAGGTGAGCACCAACCCCGACGGCACCGTGCGACTGGAATGGGATTTGGCCGCACTCAATCTGAACGAGAGTTGGACGACTATTTTTAGCGTCAGCAGCTCCAAAGCCGGCAGCTACTCGCTCAATCAAGCGCCTTCGCTGATCAGCTACAGCGATTTCCAAGGGCGCTCGCTCAGCAAAGACCTGCCGCTCATCCCGATGGAGGTCCGCCCACCCTGTACGCCTCCGACGCCGGCCTTCGACTTTTCACCCAGTGCGCCCACCCGGCAGGATACGGTGCTCTTCAGCGATCGCTCCAGTTTACCGGGTGGACAGATCACCCACTGGCGTTGGGAGTTCGGCGATGGCAGCAGCTCCGAAGAACAGAATCCCAGCCATCGCTACGCTCAAGATGGCAACTATCGAGTCACCCTCACGGTGAGCGATGATTGCGAGGCCTCGATCACGCGCACCATTACCGTCTTCACCCCTAAGCTGACGGTGAAGCGGACGATTGACACCTTCTTGCCCCTGGACGAGACGATCCCCGGGCAGAGCTTTCAAGTGACGATTGACATTCGAGCCAATGAGACGATTAACGGCCTGGGCATTCAGGAGACCCTGCCCAATACCGACTGGCAGGTGAAGCCGCTGGGCTCGGGCAAGGCTAGCTTGCACGTGCAGGGCTCCAATTTCCAGTGGATCTTTGCCGAAAAGCTTCAGGCCGGCGATACCCGCCAGATCGTCTATCATGTCACCGTGCCCGGTCCGGACAAGAACGGCAAAGTGCCCGATACCTCCGCGCCGGGCGTCTACCAGATCAGTGGTCTGGTGAGCAGCGCCTCACCGGATATATCGGCCAAGATCACCGGTGAGAGTCAGATTCAACTTGATGACGGTTTTCCGATCAAGGTGGTGGTGGCGCACTGGAACAAGGACGCCAATGGCGGCGCTGGGGGCTTGGACCTGACAGCCTTCCCCAAGCACACCATTGGGTTCGATCAGATCCAGGTGGCCATCGGCTGGTGGCTCAATAATCAATCGGTACCCTATACCAGTGCTACTAATAAAGACGCCGACAACCTGAAACTGGACTTCAAGACGGTCCAGATGCTGGTGGCCTACTGGCTGACCGGCACTTCGGTCTTCGATCCCTTGCCCAAAAACTAGCAGGGATTGGCCGGCGCATCAAGAGAAAGAAGAGGTGCATTCATGAGACGCACTAGAGCCAGTTTATTGATTGGACTGGTGAGCTTGCTCTTGGGGATGTCCGGACTGGCTCAGGCGGCTGGAGGGACGGCTCAGTTTGCCTATTCACCTGCTCATCCAGACATCAATACCCCGGTAACACTCGACGCCAGCGCTTCCAGCTTGTCGGCCGGGGTGATCACCACCTATGTTTGGGACTTCAACGGCGATGGCCAATCTGACTTGAGCAGCGCTAGGGCACGGGTGACCCACCTCTTCGACCAGAGCGGTGATCGGGCGGTCAGCTTGAGCGTCAGCGATGCCGCTGGGAACTCTGCCAGCATCACCCGAGTCATCCGGGTGGCCTCCGCACCGGTCAGGGTGCGCCGGACCATCTCCACGCCGATAGCCCCCAATCGGGTGGCCGCCGGGAGCAGCTTTCAAGTCACGGTGACGATTAAGACCACCGAGGCGATCAGCGGTCTAGGCCTGGATGAGGATCCTCCCCAGGGCTGGCGGGTCAGCCTGGTGAACGGTGCCGGGGCGGCTTACAAGTTTGACGCCACCCAATTCCTCTGGCTGGCGACCCTCAATCCGGGGGAGACGCGCCAGGTGGTCTATAATATCACCGTGCCGGCCAATGCGTCTCCTGGTCTATATACGCTGGCCGGCCGGGTGAGCAGCTTCTCGCCGCGTTTCAAGATCGAAGTTGTCGGCGATACGCAGGTGCAGGTGTTTTGATCCGGAATAAGGGCGAAGCATTCGCCGTTGAACAATCAGACCTTGGTTGGGAACGATGCGCGAATGCTTCGCCCCTACTGAAGTTTCCCGTGACAGTGCTTATATTTCTTTCCGCTGCCGCAGGGGCAGGAGTCATTGCGACCGACTTTGGCTTCGGTCCTGCGCGGCTTCCTCTTCACCCCGGTGGCCACCGCACCGCCATCTGACAAGGCACTGCTCTCCTCATGTTGGTAGGAGAGCGCTCCCAAACCGGCAGCCGGCCTGAAGCCGGGCCGCTCCTCGCGGGCGAGCTGCAGCTTGGGTTTGATCAGATAAGAGACGATCTGCTCTTCAACCCGCCCCAGCATCATCTGAAAGAGTCGGAAGGACTCGGTGCGAAACTCCACCAAAGGGTCCCGGCCTTGATAGGCCCGCCAACCAATCCCCTCGCGCAGATCATCTAGGGCAAAGAGGTGCTGACGCCAGTCCTCATCAATAATATTCAAGATCATCAGCGGAGCGACGATGGTGAAATGCTCGGCCAAGCGCTCCACCTGAGCGTGATAATTGGCCAACACCAATGCTTCGACCTGCTCGACCAGCTCATCGTAGGCCAGTTGGGCCGGGTCAAAATCAGGGGCGACGTTCTGGAAGGTGGCCAACTCCTTGTCCAATCCCTCCAGGTCCCATTTGTAGGGCTTCCCCGGATCGGAGCAGTAGCGTGCCACCAACCCTTGGCTATAACCCGCCAGCAGATTGGTCAGATATTTGTCTAGCTCCGCCTGTGTCTTTTGCCTGATCTCTTGCTGCTCCGGCCCGCTGCCGTCAAATGCTCCGGGCTGCTCCGGCAGGATGAAGCGATTGCGCAGGCCATAGATGGCCTCGCGCTGGCGGGCCATCACCGCGTCGTACTCCAACAGGCGCTTGCGGATGTCAAAATTATAGGCTTCGACTTTCTTTTGGGCCGTGCGGATCGCCCGGGAGAGCATGTTATGCTCCAGGTGCTGGCCCTCCTCGAAGCCCTTCATCATCCATTGGACCATCTTCTGCTCGCCGAAGAGCCGTATCAGATCGTCTTCGAGCGAGACGTAGAACTGTGATGAGCCGGGGTCACCCTGGCGACCGGCGCGCCCGCGCAACTGGTCGTCAATGCGGCGGCTCTCGTGGCGCTGACAGCCGACGATGTGCAGTCCGCCCAATTCAGCGACGCCCGCTTCCAGCTTGATGTCCACCCCGCGACCGGCCATGTTGGTCGCCACGGTGATCGCACCGCGCTGACCGGCGTCTATGATGATCTCAGCCTCCTGCTCGTGGTGCTTGGCGTTGAGCACCGAGTGGGTCAGAGCGCGCTGCTTGAGCAGCTTGCTCAGATATTCCGACTTATCAACGGAGTTGGTCCCGATCAGCACTGGGCGCCCTGCCTCATGTTTAGCTTGAATATCATCGGCCAGCGCCTCGAACTTCTCTCGCTCGGAGCGGAAGAGCATGTCGGGCAAATCCTGGCGGATCATCGGCTTATTGGTCGGCACGACTACCACGTCGAGCTGATAGATGTCTTTGAACTCATCTTCCTCAGTCTTGGCCGTGCCGGTCATGCCGGCGATGCCCTGATACAATCTGAAGTAGTGCTGCAAGGTAATCTGGGCCAAGGTCTGACTCTCGCGGCGGATTTCCATGCCCTCTTTGGCTTCCAGCGCCTGGTGCAAGCCATCGGAGTAGCGCCGGTCTTCCATCAGGCGACCGGTGAACTCGTCTACGATCATCACGCGGCCATCTCTGACGAGATAGTCTACGTCCTTGTGATAGAGCGCCTTGGCGCGCAAGGCCAGCTCCAGATGATGCAATAGCTCGACGTGTTGGGAGTAAATATTATCGACTTTGAGTAGCTCTTCAGCCCGCTGGGCACCCTCCTCGCTGAGATGCACTTGGCGGGTCTTCTCGTCGAGCTCGTAATCGCGCTCTGGATGGAACTGCGGTGCTAAACGGGCGAACTGCTTGTAAAGCTTGGCCGACTCGGCGGTCGAGCCGGAGATGATCAGCGGCGTGCGCGCCTCGTCAATCAGGATGTTGTCAACCTCGTCAATGATGACATAATCGAGGCTAGTCTGGACATGCTGGTCGGCCGAGATGACCAGATTATCACGTAGATAGTCGAAGCCGAGCTGGGTATTCGTCCCGTAAATAATGTCGCCTTGGTAGGCGGCTTGGCGGTCTGCCGGATCCATTGTCTCCTGCAGCAGGCCCACGCTAAGGCCCAAGCTGCGGTAGATCGGTTCCATCCATTCGCAGTCCCGTTTGGCCAGATAGTCGTTGACGGTGACCAGGTGAGCCTTGCCTACCAGGGCGTTGAGATAGAGGGGCATGGTGGCCGCTAGCGTCTTGCCCTCGCCGGTCATCATCTCGGCGATGCGCCGCTGATGCAGCACGATGCCGCCCAGCACCTGGACATCATAAGGCCTCATGCCCACCTGGCGCTCGGCGACCTCACGCACGACTGCAAAGGCCTCCGGCAGCAGGTTGTCGAGCCGCTCACCCTGGGCCAGGCGCCGGCGGAACTCCTCCGTCTTGTCGCGCAGCTCCTCGTCGCTCAGTGACCCCGCCGCCTCGGCCTGCTCGTTCACCCGGGCGACGATGCGCCAGAGGTGCTTGAGCTTCTGCTCGTTGGTCTCACCGAAGATACGATCAACGGTATGCTTCAGCATGTCCAGGACCATGACTGGAATTTTAGAGTAGCAAGCCGCTGATTACAAGCGCAAAGGGATGTCTTGCGTTATCGTGAAAAATCTTGTAAAGTAACCTTGAGGTGATTTCAATGCGCACAACCCTGAGCTCGAGAGGCCAGACCGTCATTCCGGCCCAGATCCGCCGAACCCATCAAATCGGACCCCAGACCCAACTGGAGTGGATAGATGATGGGGAAACCATCCGCGTGGTGCCTCTCCCGGAGGATTCAATCCGGGCAGCACAAGGGATCTCCGAAGGCCTGCGCCGCAGATTGGTGGAGGAGCGGGAGCAGGAACGACGAGGTGGCTGAACTATACGTGCTGGATACCTCGGCTATCCTAGCGTTCACCGATGCCGAACCGGGAGCCGGCGAGGTCCGGAGGCTGTTAGAGGAGGCTAGGGCAGGGCGGTGTCGTATTCTCGCTTGTTCTATCACCATCATGGAACTCTTCTACACGACGCTCCGAGAGAGGGACGAGGATCAGGCAGCGAGGCTAGTAGCTCTGGTTAAATCCTGGCCAATCTCTTGGGTAGAGCCGGAGGAGAGGGTGTTGCTACAAGCGGGAAGATTGAAGGCTTGCTACCGTCTATCGGTGGCAGACGCTCTGATAGCTGCAGTGGCCAAGTTGTATCAGGCGGTGCTCGTCCACAAAGACCCGGAGCTGGAGTCTCTGGGTCATGAAGTTCGACCGTTAAGCCTGCCCTTTAAGAAATCCCCAACAACTGATCTAGGCGCCTAACTGGGCTAGTGCCGAGCAGGGATCACTTGCAGCAACCGCTCGACTGCCCGCCGTTCATCCTGTAGCTGGGCTTCCTCCGCTTTGGCCCGATAGTAAGTATCGCTGGGCACGGTGATCGTCTTGACCGGATGGAGAACCCCCTCAAGCGCTTTCAACTTGCGGGCGATGATCTCACCAGCGTGAGCCAAGCTCCGCTTGGCCGGTCCGTATTGTCCTTGTTGCGCTTGATATTGGCCCAAGGCCAGATAAGCCCGCTGGTAATTCGGATACTGCCCGATCAGTTTGTTCAGCAGCTCTAGCGCCTGCGGACCGGCTTGACGCTTAAAGGCCAGCAGCACTTGCAGATATTTTGCGTCCGCCTGGAGAGCAGGCTGGGGATTGGTGGCCAACAGTTGCTCCAGATAACGCTCGGCCGCTGCATATCGGCCCTGCTGATAGAGCAAGGTGGCCAACTGATAGTAGGAGCGCTCGACGTTGAAGTAGCTCAGGGAGCGTTTGAAGGCGCTGATGCTCTTTTCTTGCAGCGTCTGGCGCTTTTGCGCCTCAGTGGAGCCGTCGGCTAAGGCCTGGTAAGTGCGGGCCAGCCAGGCCAAATTCTCCGCCGGCGCGAAACTGAGGTTTACGCTGCGCTCCAACTCTGAGAGAGCCTGCTGATAATCACCTTGGGCAAACTGGCTCCTGGCCTGGCTGAGGGCGATGTTACCTTGAAAACTCCGATAGGCCAACAGGCTGACTCCGATGGTGATAATTACCGTGATGCTGGAAAGTGCAGCCCCGGCCAGAGGGCGCAACTGTAGCGCGTGGCGTTTGGCTCCCAGCGCTGGCGCGTAGAGCGCACCTAGCAAAAAGGCCAAGACCATCGAGTTGGCCGGCAGATGCAGCGGAAAGCTGAAGAACGCATCGCTCAGAAAGGCCACCACGCCGCTGAGAAGCGCCAGCAAGGTGAAGCGGAGCTGGGCCGATTTGACCGCCGGAATGCGGCGCAGCGTGCTCCAGAAGACCATCACGATCAGGAAAGCGCCGGCCAAGAGACCCAGGAGACCCAACTCCGCTGCGATCTGAATATACTCGTTGTGTGTGTAAATAGGTCGCGGGTTGTAGCCGATGGAGGCATGAAGTTTTTTGCCTTGAGGGGTTTGTAGGTAACGCGCCTTGTAGTGCAAGTATTGACGCTTATACTCCCCGATGCCACCACCGATCAGCGGGTGATCATAGAACATCAATAGGGCAATCTGCCATTCTTCCCAGCGCACTTTGAGGGAAGCGGAGGAGATTTTTCTGGAGATGGGCTCAAGCACCACTCGACCGCCCCAGAGGCTTCCGGCGATCCCTAAGCCGGCGACGAAGGCCAAGAGCAAGACCAGTGCCCCACAGCGCCGGCTAAGAGCTAGTTGCGACCAACGCGCTCTGAGCTCGGCTAACAAACTGCCACGAGAGTAAAGCCAGAAGCCGGCCAAGAGAAAGCCCAGTGACAGGGCGAAGGCCAGCCAAGCAGCAGAGGAGTTGGCCGCCAAGAGACCCAGAAAGAGCAAAGATAATTCCAGCAATACTAGTAATTTCTCGGCCCAATGCGTCTTGGTCAGTAGCAAGCTCAGGCCTGGCACAAAGAGATAGGCCAAGAAGCCGGCAAAGTCGTTCTTATTGCCGAAGCTGGAGAGCACCGCGCCTATTCCGCCTGAGACGCCCGGTCTTCCGGGCAGCAGGCCAAAATACTGCGATAGGCCATAGGTCGCCGCCAGCGCCCCGGAGAGCAGCAGTGCCCGCAAAAGCCAGCGCAGCTCACGCGCTGAGCCGATGGTGTTGGCGATCAGCAGGGCGAAGAGAAAGAAATATATCAATAAACCGATATTCTGAAAGCTGCTGCGCAAGGCTGTACTATGTAGCAGCGAAATCAGAGCTGCGCCGATCAGCAGCAGTCCCGGCCAGAGGAGGCCGGTGAGGTCCAGACGATAGCTCTTTTGCAGCACCAATTGGGCCAACCAGAGCAAGAGCAGCAGCGAGATGACCCACAGGGAAAAGATGGCTTTGCTGTAATCATACGATGTATTACCCGGATAAAGTAGCAGGGGTGTTACGAAAAGATAAGCCGCGCCTAGCCATAGCCGCAACCTGGGGAGCGCTCGGCTGAGCGCTTGAGCTGGAGTCGGCCGGGCGCTGGCCCGGTGGGTCTTCTTGCTTTTAGCCATCTGAATTAGTCGGGGAGTTTGGTAGCTCGCCCTCCTCCAAGTTGGAAGTTATCCTTGGATTCTCCTGCGCAAGACTTCATAAAATCCCTCTCTTGATCCAATCATAATGACTAGCACAACCGCTTGTTCAGGATATATTTCGTAGACAATTCTATAAGCTCGACCCTAGTAATTGATGTGATAGGACCAAAGTCCCTTAAAATTATGGGATAAGGGATCCGCTTGATAAGGGTCTAGTGCGATGTGCGGATAATGCTCTTGCAGAATCTGTTTTTGTAATGTCTTATCCAGTCTTTTGAAGTCATGCTTGACTCTACTGTAAGTTTCGATTCTGAAGGAATTATCACTCGGCAAGCAATTCCTCCCTAGAGAGGGTTTCCCCTGCTTGGAACTCTTGCTTGGCCTTGGTCCAACGCTCAGTTAACTCGGCCTGTAAGGCGGGATTGAAGAGGATCTCCAGCGTCTCAAGCTCACCGGGCGACAACTCTTGTAAAGCCTTTGCCAATTGATCTAACCGTAGTTCAACTTTAGGCATCATGATCACCTGTTACCCTTGTGTTAAGACTATCCTCATCTGTAACTGGCTGTCAAACTTATCCCTGCACTTGCCCTGCACAAGGCTCGATTGGATAATGAGCTGTGATCCACTCTCCGATGACGTTCCGGCGGGCCAGATGATGCGCGTAGTGCAGATGCAGGCATTTGACCCGCTCGAGGTCGCCCAGCCCCCCGATGCCGCGCTCCCAAAAGGCAGCCCACCAGCGCGGATCACGCCGCACCCGCTCTTTGTCTCGTTGATTTAACGAGCTCCAGCGCTCCAGTTGATAGGCGCGTTGGTCACTAGCATAGCGCGCGCGCAGCCGGACGTCGCTGCGGAACAGCTCTTCAAGCTTACGAATCAGTCCCTGATGCTCTAGCTTAGCAATCTGGCGAACCAGCCTGGGGCAGCTCAGCCAAAAGATGGTCGGGAAGGGCTCTAATAGGCCGGCTTTGTTCTCGATCAGCGGATAGACTCGAATCACCTGGGGATGGCCGGCCAGGCAGTAGCGCTCGACCTGCAATAACCCTCGCGGCTCTCGACCTAACTGGCGGGCGATAAGCCCCAGTTCTTCTGGGCTGACCTCGGATCGCTGGCTGATTGCGGGGCACATAGCTCGATCAGGGCGAGGGCGGCGCTTCGCAATCCAGACAGCGCACTTGCCAGGGCTCGGTCACCTCAATCTCCGGACCGTTGTACTCGCCTAATTCGCCTGTGAGCTCGATCTGACGCCCCTGGAGAGCAAAGAGATCCAACCCGGAGCCGTTAAAGTGCGAGATGGCGCAGCTAGGAACAAAGCCGGTAAAGTCGGTCTGATAGTCCTTGCCGGCGTCCAGGAAGATATTGCCCTTCTTCGATTGGAAAACCCCCTGCACGGCGTAGCGCACCGTGACCGTTTGCCCCAGATATTTTCTCTCTTTGGCGCTCTCGGTTGACAAGAGGGCAATGTCGCCCGGTACGCTGGCCTCACGCTCGTTGGAGTAGCCGGTCCACTGTCCGGCGCTCCGGCTCCTCACCCGATAAAAATAGCGCCTTCCCGGCGAGAGCCCCCGATCGACATAGTACCAGGCACTGCCCGGCAGGTCGGCGCGCTGCTCGCAAGGTCCAGCGGAAGAGCTCGCTCGGCAGACCTCATACCGATCAATCAGGCCCATCTGCTGCGGTCGCCAACTGACCAGTGCCGTGCCGTCGCCCGCCGTACCGAACTGCTGGATCTCCACCCGCGGTGGCTCGCTCCTGTCCGATTGGTAGCGCAGGGCATCCTGATAGAGCCGGTCAAAGTTCTGACGATAGCGCTCCGCGACCTTGGCGCTGCGGATCACCAGCAGGTCTTCATCGTTGGCCCCACTAGGGCTGGTCCCCAGACCGGAGGCCGACCAGTTGGCCGAGCCGGAGACCACGATCTGATCGTCAATCACGGCATACTTGTCGTGCAGCAACCCGGGGTCGGCATCCAGCGTTCCGATGCCAGCTTGCAGCAACTCGTCCACCTTGGAGAACTGGCAGCCTGCCAGGCCGGTGAAGTCCCAGATGGCCTGGATCGTCACCCCCCGTTGCTGGGCCGCTAAGAGCGCCTGGAAAATATCGTTCTGGGTGAAGGCGAACATGGCGATCTCGATGCTGGACTTTGCCTGCTCGATCAACTGTTGCAGCATTTTCTCCGGGTGATCGGCGGGCGAGAAATAAATTGCGATCGGCGTGCCGTTAAGCTGAAAACGCTCTTGATTATTGTCCTCGCTCTGGCGGCCGAATTTCTTTTGGACGAACATTTGGGTGAATTCAGCCTCATAGGCCCTTGCCACGGCTTGATCAACGATCTGGATCGCATTGTTGGCATCGAAGTAAAGCCCTGCTTTGGTCCAGTTGGTCGAGCCGGACCAGACGGTTTCTCCGTCTACTATGACGAACTTATCGTGCATCAGGCGTCGGTTGTTATCCAACTGCAACTGCACACAGGAGGGGAACGGCTGACCGTGGAAGGTCCCGCGCTCGAGCAGCAGCCTGACCCGCACCCCCCGGCGGCAGGCCCGCTCCAGCGCTTGCATAATCGGCTGGGCGCTGACGCTGTAGACGGCGGCATCGAGCGACTTAGCCGCCGAGTCCAGCAGGGCGATCAGCGCCGGGGCGAGCTGACCCCCCTGGGCTTTCAGGTCGGTCATCAGCGGCAGACCGGCTAAGGGGTCATTGAAGTAGACGTTCAGCGAGCTGGGCCCGCTCTGACCAGCGTTGCTCTGACCGGAGCAGGCGCTCAGTCCCCCGGCGAGCAGGGCTACGATCATCATCGCGCTGAGTGCCATACGTGTTAGCCTGCCGGACATGAGCGTCTCAGTCTTGCTCTTTTCTGCTCTGGAGCTGGGTGCGCAGCTCGCGCAACTGGGCTTGCAGATGCCAAGGCATCCGGGCATACACGTCCTCGAAGAGGCTCTCAGGCGCCGGGGGAGCGGCCGCCTCGGCGACCGCGATAGCCTGGCCGATCTCTTCGTCCAGTGCTTGGCGCAGCGTCTCATCGTCACCATCGCTCCAGAGTTCTTTAGCTTGGAGATAATGGGCAAATCGCTTGATAGGATCACGCTTTTGCCAGGTGCGTACCTCGGCCTGGCTGCGATAGCGGCTGGGGTCGTCCGAGGAGGAGTGACCGCCGACGCGATAGGTCACGGCTTCGATCAGCGTCGGTCCACCTCCGGAGCGGGCTCGCTCGGTGGCCTCTTTGGTGGCACGATAGACGGCCAGCACGTCGTTGCCGTCCACCCGCAGGCCGGGGAAGCCGTAGGCCTCGGCCTTGACGGCTATATTGGGCGCCGCCGTCTGCCGGGCCAGGGGAACCGAGATGGCCCACTGGTTGTTCTGGCAGAGGAAGACCACCGGGGCGCGCGCGACGCCGGCGAAGTTCATCGCCACATGAAAATCCCCTTCGGAAGTGGCGCCGTCGCCCAGATAGGCCAGGGCGACCAGCGGATCGCCTTTGAGCTTGGCCGCCCAGGCGAAGCCGACCGCGTGGGGCAACTGGGTGGCGATGCAACTGGACCAACTGACGAAATGGGAGGGTTGATGTGAATAGTGACAGGGCATCTGGTGACCCTGCTGCAGGTCGAGGGAGTTGCCGATGCACTGAGCTACCAGTTGCTCCAGAGGGTAGCCGCGCAGCAGGGCGGCTCCTCCCTGACGCAAGGCGGGGAAGATCCAATCTTCCGGCCGCAAGGCGTAGGCGCTGCCGATCACGCTGGCCTCTTCGCCGGTGGAGACGCCGTAGAAACCGATGCGGCCCTGGCGCTGCAGCTTGAGCAGCCGTTCATCGAGCAGCCGGGTGAGCAGCATGGCCCGATAGAGCCGCTGCAGCTCCTCCGGGTCCAGTTGCGGATCGAGTTGGGGGTCGGCCCGTCCCGTTTCAGCCAGCACTTGCAACAGGTCGGCGCTTTTCTTTCCTGATCGTGGTTTGGTGCTCTTGGGCATCGGGTGCTCTCCTTCCATAGGAGTGTCTAGCCATACGCTCCTACTGATCTCCGTCATTCTAGGTCAAGTGCAGACCGAAGGCAAATTGCTTCCGTCAGAAAGAGTGCGCCAGGTGATATAATACTCTCTGAAGCGACTTGACAAGAGGTGAGTGGCTAGGTATAGTAGTAAAAGGCCGAAGCAAGGTTCTTTGGCCTGAAGGGTAGTAAAGAGGGCAAACGGTTAGACTTAGAGGAGGGAATATTACGATATATCCTCTCACTTCCCAAGTGAGGCTTACCTCCCACGGCTTGGCCGCGGCACCCTTCGTGCGTAGAGCACTAGAGACTCTACCAGCTGCCAGGGTTTTGCTCGCGTAGTTTGCCTCCTTAAACGCGGGATTTTTCCCCAGCGGTTCTTAAACAGCGGGGGTGCCGCGGCACAAGCCACTCTTCCCCTCAGTGCCATACTGGCAGCGCAGAGTAGCTCAGAGCTGCTCAGTTTGTCAAGTCGCTCGGCTTAGCGCTGGCGCGATAGGGGTTTGCGCGGCTCTCTCCGATGATCTATAGTCAAGCCATCATCGCTCTAGGGCACTCTCTAGCGCTTCAGTATCTGTGATAAGGAGGATTTTCAGATGGCTTCACCTGGCTACTATCGCTTTCCCACACTACATAATCAGCAGGTTGTCTTCGTCAGTGAGGATGACCTGTGGACCGTCCCGACCGGCGGCGGCCTGGCCCGCCGCTTGACCTCCGGCCTGGGCTCGGCCAGCTCGCCCACCCTCTCCCCCGATGGCCAATGGCTGGCCTTCTCCGGTCGAGACGAGGGACCCACCGAGGTCTATCTCATGCCCGCCCAGGGCGGCCCGCCCCAACGCCTGACCTTCTTGGGCGGCAACCTGCTGGTGGTGGGCTGGAGCCCTGAAGGGCGGATTCTCTTTGCGGCCAACGCCGCAGAGCCCTTCGCCAATATCTTTCGGCTCTATGCCCTCTCGCCCCAAGCAGGCGAGTCTCCGGAGCTTTTGCCCACCGGCCCGGCGCTCAGCCTCTCTTATGGCCCCCAGGGCGGCCGGGTCATCGGTCGCAATGCGATAGACCCAGCACGCTGGAAGCGCTATCGCGGCGGCACCACCGGCGACCTCTGGATAGATCCGCAGGGCTCAGGGGACTGGCGGCGACTGCTCAAGCTGCCGGGCAACCTCTCCCGACCGATGTGGATCGGCAAGCGCATCTTCTTCCTCTCCGATCATGAAGGCGTAGGTAATCTTTACTCTTGCCTGCCTTCCGGTCGCAGCTTAAAGCGTCATACTGACCATGACGAGTTTTACGTGAGATATCCCGCCTCCGACGGCAAGCGCATCGTCTATCATGCCGGCGCGGATCTGTATATCTACGATCCGGCGAGCGAAAAGAGCGCTCCCATCGAGATTGAGTATCGCAGCCCCCGCACCCAGCGGCAACGCAAGTTCGTCCAGCCGGCCAAATATTTTGAGGAGTATGACCTGCATCCTCAAGGGCATCTCTTGGCCCTCACCATGCGTGGCAAGGCTTTTACGCTGGGCAACTGGGAGGGGCCGGTGGTGCAGCATGGCCAGCCGGACGGCGTGCGCTCGCGCCTGGCCCACTGGCTCAGCGACGGTAAGCGACTGGTGGTCGTCTCCGATGCCCAAGGCGAAGAGCAGTTGGAGATTCACCAGGCCGAAGGTCCGGAAGCGCCTCAATGCCTCAAGCTCGCGCTGGACATCGGCTCTCCCACTGAGCTGCGCGTCTCGCCGCTGGCCGACCAGCTCGCGCTGGCCAATCATCGCAATGAGCTGATCCTGGTAGATCTTAAAACCAAAAAGGCGCGCTTGCTCGATAAGAGCCCCTATGCACCGATCACCGGCTTCGACTGGTCGCCGGACGGGCGCTGGTTGGCCTATAGCTGCGCTCAAAGCCGGCATACCGCGGTGATCAAGCTCTGCGATACCGAGTCTGGCCAGCTCCATACGGTCACCAAGCCGGTCCTGCAGGATATCTCGCCGGTCTTCGATCCCGAAGGCAAATATCTGTACTTCTTATCTTACCGCGAATTCGATCCGGTCTACGACAGCTTGCAGTTCGACTTGGGCTTTCCGCGCGGGGCGCGTCCCTATCTGCTCACGCTGCAAAAGGAGCTGCGCTCGCCGTTCGTGCCGGTGCCCGAGCCGCCTAATGAGAAGGAGAAAGCTCAAGAGGGCCCAAAAACCACCTCCGAGGACCCAGAGGCCCAGCAGGAGGAGAAGCCTGCTCCGGTCGTGATAGACCTTGAGGGCATCGAAGAGCGTCTGCTGGCCTTCCCCGTCTCCGATGGGCGATACCAGCAGATCGCTGCGATCAAGGGCAAACTGCTCTACAGTGAGCTGCCGATCGAGGGCAGCCTCAAGCATAACTGGTTTCAGATGAGTGAGCCGCCGGCCAAGGCAACGCTCAAGGCCTATGATTTTGAGTCAAAAAAAGAAGAGACGCTGATCAGTGGCCTGACCAGCTTTAAGCTCTCCGGAGATCACCGGACGCTGGTCTATCGCGCCGGCAATCGCCTGCGGGTGCTCAAAGCGGGCGAGAAGCCCGATGAGAAGCTGGCCAAAGAGCCGGCCGGCCACAAGTCTGGCTGGATCGACCTGAGCCGGGTCAAGATATCGGTGGTGCCCCCGGCCGAATGGCGTCAGATGTACCGTGAGGCCTGGCGACTGCAGCGCGATCACTTCTGGACCCCGGATATGTCGCAGGTGGACTGGCCAGCGATCTATCAGCGCTATCTACCCCTGCTGGAGCGGGTGAGCAGCCGGGCAGAGTTCTCGGACCTGCTGTGGGAGATGCAGGGCGAGCTGGGCACCTCGCACGCCTACGAGATCGGCGGGGACTATCGGCCGGAGCCCCATTACGACCTGGGCTTCTTGGGAGCAGATCTGGTCTATGATCGGAAAATTAAAGTCTGGCGGATCGTGCGCATCATTCGCGGCGATCCCTGGGACGATGAAAAGAGCTCTCCATTGGGACGACCGGGGCTAGGGGTACAGGAAGGGGATACGCTGCTGGCCATCGGCGGACGACCTTTGGATGAAAAACTCTCGCCGGCCGAGCTGTTGGTTGATCAGGCCGGGGTGGAAATCCTGCTCACTGTGGGCGATGAGCGGGGCAAACACCCCCGCAACCTAGCAGTGAAAACGTTGAGCGGCGAGACGCCGGCGCGCTATCGCGACTGGGTAGAGCAAAATCGCCGCTATGTCCATGAGCAAACTGGAGGCCGGGTGGGCTATCTGCACATCCCCGACATGGGGCCGCGAGGCTACTCCGAATTCCACCGTTACTTTCTCGCTGAGATTGACCGCGAGGGGCTGATCGTTGACGTGCGCTTCAACGGCGGGGGGCACGTTTCCGAGCTTATCTTGGAGAAATTGGCCCGCCGCCGCGTTGCCTACACCCAAACGCGCTGGTTTGGCACTGAGCCCTATCCTCAGGATTCGGTGGCCGGCCCGCTGGTGGCACTCACCAACGAGTATGCCGGCTCGGACGGTGATATCTTCTCGCACAACTTCAAGCTGCTCAAGCTGGGCCCACTGTTGGGGATGCGCACCTGGGGTGGGGTGATCGGCATCTGGCCCCGACAGCGGCTGGTGGACGGTGGGATCACTACGCAACCGGAGTTCTCCTTCTGGTTCAAGGACGTGGGCTGGGGCGTGGAGAATTACGGTACCGATCCCGACATCCCCGTCGAGATGCGCCCGCAGGACTACGTAGCCGGTCGGGATCCGCAACTGGAGCGCACAGTAGAGGAAGCCACCAAGCTGCTGGAGGCTCATCCACCCGCTCGGCCTGATCTGAGCGAGCGGCCCAGTCGCCGGCAGCCTCGATTGCCGGAGCGATAGGAATATGTTGTATTAAAGGAGAACGATCATGCTGCCTGAGACTGTCGTAAGCTATCTCAACGAGCATTCGGAGCAGTTCGTCGCCGAGTTGCAGCGGCTCTGCCGTCAGCCGAGCGTCTCGGCCCAGAATCTGGGCTTGGGCGAGTGTGCCGAGCTGGTCAAGACGATGATGGAACAGGTGGGACTGCATACTCAGCTCTTTGAGTTGGAAGCCGGACCGCCGGTCGTCTACGGCGAGCTGCAGGGCCGCAGCGACAAGACGCTCATCTTCTACGATCATTATGACGTGCAGCCGCCGGAGCCGCTGGAACTGTGGCAGAGCGATCCCTGGGCGGCAGAGATCCGCGATGGGGTACTCTACGCGCGCGGGGCCTCGGACAACAAGTCGAACATCGTCTCACGGCTCAAGGCTATGGAGGCTTGGCTGCAAACCGCAGGGCAGTTGCCCTGTTCGGTCAAGTGGGTCATCGAGGGCGAAGAGGAGACGGGCAGCCGACACTTGGGCCAGTTCATTCGTGCCGAGCGCGCTCGCCTGGCCGGCGATGGCTGCATTTGGGAGTTCGGCGGGCTGGACGACGATGACATCCCGGCGATCGTCTTGGGGCTCAAGGGGATGCTCTATGTCGAGCTGACCGCCCGCGGCCCGGCGGCCGACCTGCATTCGGCGCGCGCGGCCATCGTGGAAAATCCGGCTTGGCGGCTTGTGCAAGCTCTGAGCACGATTCGCGATGCTGCGGGTCATGTCACGATCGAGGGTTGGTATGAGCGGGTGCGCGACTTCACCCCGGCGGAGCTGGCCGCGCTTGAGGCTGTGCCGCTACCTGAAGAAGAGCTCAAGCGAGAGCTGGGCATCGCGCATTTCCTGAATGACATGCACGGTCCGGAATTGAAAAAAGCCTTGGCGGGTGGCCCCACGGCCAACATCGCCGGGATTTGGGGAGGCTACAGGGGAGAAGGCCACAAGACGGTGCTGCCGGCCTCTGCCAAGGCCAAGCTCGACTTTCGCCTGGTGCCCGATCAAGAGCCCGAGGAGCTAGCCGAGCGGCTGCGCAGCCATCTGCAGCGCCACGGTTTTGGCGATCTCGAGCTGCAGATCCAGGCTGCAAGCCCGGCGGCGCGCACGCCGCTGGAAGCCGAGATCGTGCGGATGGCGCAGGAGACGGCGCGCCAGGTCTTCGCCAAGGAGCCGATTGTGCAGGTCAGCTCGGCCGGCTCAGGGCCGATGGCCCTCTTCAGCGATCTGCTCAAGCTGCCCACGGTAGCCATCGGCTGCAACCACAGCGGCAGCCAAACCCACTCGCCCAACGAGAACCAGCGCCTGGACGTCTTCCTCGCCGGGACGCAGTGGATGGCCGCGATGCTAGAGCGCTTCGGGCAAGCAGGATAAGGAGGGCTCAACGTAGAGCACTTGCTCCAGGCACACCAACCTGTCATCTTTGACAAGCAGAGACCTTTGGTAAGATAATAGGGTGCAGGAGGTCTGGCTATGGAAGAAGAATCGCGGGTCTTGCGTCCACTTTCGGTTCTCGATCTCTTCGATGAGACTTTCTCGCTCTACCGGAGTAATTTCCTGCTGATGGCCGGCGTGACCGGTCTGGTCTATATCCCACTGGAGATCTTCCGCCAGACCCAACCCCTTCATCAGCTGAAGATAGGACAAGTGACCGTCAGTTGGAGCGGTCTGCTGATCCTCACGCTCATCATGTTAGCCGCAGGACTCATCGTAGAGGCGGCGCTGACCAAGGTGATTACGGAGCGCTATCTAGGACATGAGAGCAGCATCACCGGTGCCTACGGATTCATCCTGCAACGGTTCTACCCTTTCTTGGGGACCCTGATCCTAATGGGTTTGGCCATCTTGGTGGGATTGATCACCCTGGTCGGCTGGATCATCGTCTTCTTCTGGCTCTCCTTTGTCTTGCCCGTTTTTGTCGTTGAGGATCGGACTTATGCTGACGCGATGGGGCGCAGCCGCGAGCTGGCCAAGCAGAACTGGGGCCGGATCTTCTTGGTCGGTTTGATCACCTGGTTACTGAGCACCATCGTTGGTTTGGGTATCGGGGCGTTGGTACCCTGGCTTTTGGGGACATCGCCCACGGGGATCAAGGCCGTGCTGGCCGGCACGCTCCAGGGTATCATTGAAGCTCTCGTGCTGCCGATCGGTTTGATCCCCTTTGTTCTGCTCTACTTTGATCTCCGCGTGCGCAAAGAGGGTTATGACCTGGAGCTCCTGGCCCAGGAGATGGCCGCGCGAGCGGGAGGTTTGAGCGAACAATAATGGCTGCCTACGATGCTCTACCGGATTGCTCCAACGCTTCGGCGCAGCCGTTCGCCTGGCGGCTGGGGTCTGGAGCCGGCGGACCCCTCGCTGAGTTGATTCGATTCCTCTTCTATCTGGCGATCGCCCTGCTGATCGCCTGGGCACTCTACACGCTCTTTCGCCGGCTGATAAGACGCCGCGCTTACGCTAAGCCTGAGCCGAGCACACCGAGCGTCTTCGCCCCGCGCCCCGCCACCGTTCCCGACCTGCTGAGCAGTGCCCAGGAACAGGCCGCTCAGGGGAACTATCGGCTGGCGCTACGCTCCCTCTACACCGCCTTGCTCGTTCATCTGGACCGCTTGGGGGCACTCGATTACCAGCCGACCCAGACCGATGAGGAGCACCTGCGCGCGCTGCAGAAACGGGGCATGCAAGCGCTCTACGCGCAGCTGCGCCCCATCGCCGAGCTGGTCGAGCGCCGCTGGTACGGCCTGGAAGCGACCACCGCCGAGGATTTTCAGCGGGCCAGCCAGATCGCTCAGCCCATCCTGGCCCAACACGAGGCACCATGAGATCTGCGCAATCTCAGGCGAAAGACCTTTGGGTCATCGCCCTGCTGCTTCTCTTCACTGTGGGAATAGCCTATTGGGCCTCGCTGCAGGGGCCGGCCTGTCTGCCGTCCAAGACGAGCCAACTCGGCCTGTGGGCCATCACCCCCTGGCCGGTCAAGCTGGCTGTCGTTCAGATGAGCTTGGCGCTGCTGTTGGCGATATTTACTCTCTCACGGCGCTTCATCGCTCCGGTCCCCTATCAGGGCGAAGGGGTGCGCCGGCGCGGTGAGTATCTCAGCTCGATGGCTCAGCTCTTCCAGCAGGCACAGGCCTCGCAGTTGGTGCTAGAGATCCTCTCAGCCCAGTTCAAACGAGATCTGGCCGCGCTCGTTGGGCTGGCCCCCGCAGCGACACCACAAGCGCTGCGGCAGGCTATCGCCTCCCGAAGGCCGGAGTTGACTTCTCAGGTCGAAGCGATCCTTCGTCAGGCCGCGCAACTCGCCCCCCGACTGGATGAAGCGCGCCTGCTCCAGTTGGGCCGACAGATGGCCCAAACGCGTCGTGCCTGGAGCCGAATGAGATGAAGATCTCCGAGTTCAGTCAAGCGATGAAGGCCCAGATCGCCCAGGTGATCCAGGGCCAAGATGAGGTGATTGAACAGCTTTTGGCCTGTCTACTCGCCGGCGGGCACGCGTTGCTGGAGGGCGTCCCCGGCGTAGCGAAGACCCTCTTAGCCCGCACCTTGGCCTATCTATCCGGCTGCCGCTTCAAGCGCATCCAGTTCACCCCGGACCTGATGCCGGCCGACATTACCGGCACCAACATCTTCGATAGCCGCACCGCAGAGTTCTCCCTGCGCCGGGGACCGATCTTCAGTCAGATCCTGCTGGCCGACGAGGTCAATCGCACACCGCCCAAGACCCAGAGTGCCCTCTTGCAGGCCATGGAAGAGCGTCAAGTGACCATAGATGGGACTGATTATCCGCTGGAGGGAGTCTTTTTCGTCATAGCGACCCAGAACCCCATCGAGTATGAGGGCACCTATCCGCTGCCCGAAGCCCAGCTCGATCGCTTTATGATGAAGATCCTGATCGGCTATCCCAGCGCCGAGGAGGAAGAACGGATCTTGCGCAGTCATGATGCAGGCTTCGATCCTCATGATTTGGCCCAAGCCAGCCTGCACCCACTGGTCAACCAGGAGGAGCTAGCTGCCCTGCAGGCTCGTGCGGGAGAGGTTCGCGTCGAAGATGGGATTTTCCAGTATATCGTCGAGATTCTGCGTCAGACGCGCCAGGCCTATGCCGTCTCACTCGGCGCCAGCCCCCGCGCGGGGGTGGCCCTGCTCAAGGGGAGTAAGGCTTTGGCCGCTCTGCGCGGTCGCGACTTCGTCCTCCCCGATGAGGTCAAGGAGCTGGTCCTGCCGGTGCTGCGCCATCGGCTGATCCTCAAGCCGGAAGCGGAGCTCGAAGGCATCACTCCCGATCAGGCGCTGCAGACGATCATCGACGCCATCCCCGTCCCGCGATGAGCGCTGCACCCCGACCGCAGCCTGTGCGGCGCCTTTTCTTCTCGCTCAGGTTGGCTCTGCTCTTCGGCCTCGGAGGGATCTGGTTGACCCTAACGCCCCTGTGGGTCGGGTTCTTCTGGCTGGGCGTCTTCTACAACCTGGCGCTGGCCGCGCTCGGCGCGACCGACGCTTGGCTGCTGCGCGCCGCCGACCGGGTGAGCGCTCGGCGGGAGTTGGAGCTGCCCCTCTCGCTGGGCCGACCCAATCGGGTGGTGCTTGCGCTGACCCCTCACGGCGGCTTCCCGCTGCAGGCTGAGCTGCGCGACGAGTTCCCCCACGCCTTCAAGAGCGATGCCCGGCGGATGATTGCCAGCCTGAGCTCGGGTCAGACGACCGAGTGCATCTACCATTTGACCCCGTTGCAGCGGGGCAGCTATCGCTTCGGCGCGCTGGTGGTGCGCTTCACCGGCCGGCTGCGCCTCCTGGTGCTCCAACGGCGCTTCCCGCTGGAGACCCAGGTGAAGGTCTACCCCAATATTCTGGAGACCAAAAAGCACCGGCTGCTGGCTCAGCGTCACCAGTTAACTCAGATGGGCCTACGGCCGGTGCGGCGGCGCGGGACCGGCCTGGAGTTCGAGTCGCTGCGCCACTACGTCCCGGGTGATCCACCCAGCAAGCTGGACTGGAAGGCCTCCGCCCGCTGCCGCACGCTGATCAGCCGCCAATACCAACTGGAGCGCAACCAACGGTTGCTGATCCTGCTCGACAGCGGGCGCACCATGGCCAGCCGGGGGATGGGGCTCTCCAAGCTGGATTACGCCGTGAACGCGGCGATGCTGCTGGCCTATGTGGCGACGCAGCAGGAGGATCGGGTGGGGCTGATGACTTTTGCCGATGATGTCTTGAGCTATCTCGCGCCGGGTAAGGGGAGCGGCCAGCTAAAAGAGGTGATGGAGCTGCTCTACCGGCTGCAGCCTCGGCCGATCGAGTCGGACTACCGGCGCGCCTTCCTCACCGTGGCACAGCGGCTGCGCCAGCGCTCGCTGCTGGTCCTCTTCACCGACCTGATCGATCCCGACTCCTCCAAGCGGATCATCAGCCAGATCACGCCGCTGCTGCGCAATCATTTGCTGCTCTGCGTGGCGCTCTCCGACTACGAGTGGGGAGACCTGATCCGGGCCGTCCCCCAGGAGAGCGGCGATCTCTATCGTCAGGCGGTGGCCATCTCCATCCTGGAGGACCGCAAGAAGGCCCTGGCCATGCTGGCAGCGCGCGGCGTGCTCACCCTGGATGCCGCACCGGCTGATCTCTCGGTGGCTACGATCAATCGCTATCTGAAAGTCAAGCGCGCGGCGCTGCTTTAGGCTTGCTTCAGCGGCATGACGAAGAGGTAGAGCACCAGCGAGGAGCCGGCCCCGGCGGCGAAGAGCAGCTTGATCGGGGCAGGGGTCAGCGTCGGCGAGAAGAAGGCTTCAATCGTTCCGGCGACGATCAACATGGCGACCACACCTCCCAGCAGCACTGCCGCCCGGCGCGCAGCCAGCTTGAGGGCGGTCTTGCGCGTATAGTCACCGGGGTTGATCAAGGTGTAACCCAACAGGAGTCCGGCCCCACCGGCGATGAAGATGGCTGGCAGCTCGATCACCCCATGCGGCGCGACGAAGCTCCAAAAGCTGAGGCTCACGCCTGCCCTGGCGACGGCGGCGGCGACCGCGCCGAGCATCAGCCCGTTGAAGATGAGCACATAGATCGTCCCCAGTCCCAGGAGGATCCCCCCGGCGAAGGCAAAGAAGGCTACACCGATGTTATTGGTCATGATGCCGGCCGAGGCACTGGGGCGCATGGAGAAGGGCAGCCAGTCCTGCGGCGTCTGGCTGCGGGCGACGATCCTCCCGATCGCCTGTTCAAATCCGGAAGGCAGGATAGCGCCGACCAGATGAGGATTGAACCAGATCAACAAGAAGGCCAAGGCGCCGGTCACGAGAGAGAGGGCCGTCGCCCCGGCGATGAAGGGCCAGAGCGCCCGCACCGCCTGGGGAAAGTCGCACAGGAAGAAGCGAGGAATAGCCGTAAAGCCATGCTTCTCCGCCTGATAAATGTGGCCATAGGCGCGACCGACCAGCCGGTTGAGATCGGTGTTAGCCCGGGGATCTAGCCCATGGGCGCGCGCATAGGACAGTTCCGAGCTCGCGCGCCGGTAGAGCCGGCCCAGCTCCAGGAGCTCTTCGGCGCTGAGGACGCGCAGTCCCCGGCGGTCGATCCGATCCAGGATACCGGCCAGTTTACGCCATTGGCCTGCTTGGCTGGTTTTCATGGCTTGCTCCAGTAGATCGCTTGAATTATAACTGAAATGAGCCGGTGACCCAAAGAGAGGAGCTTTATGACGGAATCGATTCGCATCCTGACGCCGGAGCAGGTGGAACTCGACTACGAAGTGGCGGGGATCGGCTCGCGCTTTGTGGCCGGTCTGCTGGACGGTCTGATCCAGGCAGGCCTGCTCTTGGCCGGCTATCTCGTGGCGCTGCTCTTCGGGATACGCACCCTCTTCTCCGGCGGCTCGCTGACGTTCACGCTGGGATCTTCGGTAGCCATGGCGCTGTTGATCCTTTATGTCTTCGTGGTCTTCTGGGGTTATTTCCTTTATTTTGAGACGCGCTGGAGCGGGCAGACGCCGGGCAAGCGCGCGGTGGGCCTGCGGGTCATCCGTGACGGCGGGCAGCCGATTGACCTACAGGCGGCCTTCATCCGCAACGTGGTGCGCTTGGTGGACCTGCTGCCGGGCTTCTATGGGATCGGCTTCATCACCATGTTCATCAGCCCACACTGGAAGCGACTGGGCGATCATGCGGCCGGCACGATCGTCATCAAGGAGCGCAAGCGCCCACTCGCGGCGTTTAGTCCACCGGAGGCGACCGGCAAGCCCTGGGCGGTGAGCGATTTCACCCTGCTAGATGACCGGATGCTCGGTCAGGTTGCCAGGCTGAAGCGCGAAGACTATCAAGCTATCCAGCGCTTCTTCGCCCGGCGCTCCCAACTGGATCACTGGACTGCGAGTCGTCTGGCACAAGAGCTGGCCACACCGCTGGCGGCCAGATTGGGCATAGGATCAGTTGAGGACGAGCGGAGCTCCGAGCAGTTGCTAAGTGAAGTCGCGCGGGCTTATGAGCGCCTGCACGGGAGCTAGCCGATCACCCCATCGTGCAGCTCGATCACCCGCTCGACCTGGTTCAGGAGCCGCGGGTCATGCGAGGCAAACAGGAAAGTCACCCCGCGCTCGTGATTTAAGCGGCGCAACAGGTCCATCAGCTTTTGCCCGCTCTCCGAGTCCAGATTGGCGGTGGGCTCATCGGCCAGCACCAGCGCTGGCCGGGCGGCCACCGCCCGAGCCACCGCCACCCGCTGCTGCTCACCGCCGGAGAGCTTGTTCGGAAAACGATCGGCATACTCGGCGATCTCCAGAATGCTCAAGAGCTCTAGCGCTCTGTCTCGGCGCTGCCCCTCAGGAACGCCTTGCAGCTCCATCACGAACTCGGTGTTCTCCAAGGCCGTCAGCACCGGGATCAAGTTATAGGCCTGAAAGACAAAGCCAATGCGCCGCAGGCGCAGCCGGGCCAGTTGATCGGGCGTCAGGCCCCCCAGAGCTTGCTGCTCGATCCAGACTTGGCCGGAGGTCGGCCGGAGCAGGCCGCCGATCAGGTGCAGCAGCGTGGACTTGCCCGATCCCGAAGGTCCGGCCAGCGCGGCGAACTCCCCGGCGCGGATTTTCAAATTCACACCGCGCACGGCAGGGGTCTCGATGCCATCGGCGACGTAGCTCTTGCTCAAGCGCTCGGTGCGTACTACCAACTCGTTGGTCATCTTATATCTATTTTCTCCATTGACATTGTTTTTCCTTTGTAGGGGCGCATGGCCATACGCCCCTACAGTTTTCATCCGGCAAAATGCATCGCCTCCACCGGTTCCAATCTCGCCGCCCGCCAACCCGGATAGGCCGCGGCTGTCAGCGCCAGCACGAACATCAGCCCTGCCGACAGAGCAGCCTCGGCCGGCGAGATGCTCAGATAGAAGATATTATTCAGCCCAATAGAAACGAATTCGGCGTAGAAGCCCGGCAAGCGGAAACCCAGGCTGCCCCAGCCCACCAGCGCCAGTCCCAGCGCCGAGCCTAGCAGCGCTCCCAGGCCGGCCAGCAGCACCGCTTCGACCTCGATCCAGCCCAGCACCCGGCGGCGCGAGCTGCCCAAGGCCAAGACCACCCCCAGCTCGCGCGTGCGCTCCAGCACCGATAGATAGAGCGTATTTAGCACCACCAGGCCACCCAGCAAGAAGAAGATCAGGCTAAAAGCCAGATAGAGCGGCTGGATTATCTTGAATAGCCCCACAGTTGCCGGGGCCAGCTCCGCCCAGGTCTCGACCAGATAATCGGGGCCCAGTTTCGCTTGCAGGCTCCGAGCTTCCCGCTCGATCCGTGATTGGTCCCAAGGCCCCGAGATATCTTTTAATAAGACGACCACCGAGCTGGCCGCCTGGGGATTATGGACCAAGCTGCGCGCGTCGGCCAGCGGCAGCTCTATAATAGAGCGGGAGAGCTGCGGCGAGGGCGGCGCGAGGCTTCCCACCACTTTGGGGATCAGCACACCGGTACCAGTACGCAGGCTGGCGCTGAGCAGGATGACCGACTGGCCCACTTTAAGATGCAGCGCCTTCAGCAAGTTACTGCCTGCCAGGGCGACTTTGCGATCACCGGCCTTCAGCGGGCGGCCCGTCCGCACCCATTTATCCAGCGCGCTGAGCTGACCGGCCTTGCCCGGCCGGACCCCGCGCAGCAGCACGCCGCGCGAGCGGTCACCGTGGGCGGCCAGCGCCGGCAGGTCCAGGCGCACGGCGAATCTCTCTATTGCCGGATCCTGAGCGATGATCTGCAAAACGGGCGTCACATTTTGAATCAGGGGCAGGCCGGTCTGCAACTGGCGATAGTCGGCCCGGTGAACCTGCAAGTGTCCCGTCTCCAACTGGGTGGTGCTCTCGAAGAGATTGCGCTGGACGGCATTAGAGAATCCCCACATCAAGTCCAAGATCAGCACCGGCAGGAGCACCGCCAAGAGCGTCAGGACAGAGCGACGCCGGTTGCGGCTCAGGTTGCGCCAGGCCAGCCTCAGGGAGAACCGCATTGGGAGTCGTCCGCCAAGCAGGCCAAGCTGAAGCGCTCCGGCGGGATCGCTATATCCAGCTCGAAGGAGGGGTCCACCGTGCTCTCGGAATAGTTGCCCTGATGCAACAGGTCGTTGGAGATGGTCTTGGTGGGGATAACCCGCCCGCCGCGCACGACGAAATCTGAGAAGCTGGTCTCGCGGATCAGGCTGTTGCGCTGATCGTAGGTGTCCATCAGCAGCACGGCGCAGTTGCTATCCAGCAGGTCCAGCTCCAGTCGCCCGTAGACCACTGGCGCCTCCGGCTTGGGCGTGAGCACCAGATGGTCAATCAGTCGGCCTGATTTATCCTTGCGGCTGCCGGCCAGCTTGACCGTGTACTGCTCGCTCAGCGTGCCGCGATAGAGGTCTTCTAGATTGAGGTCGGAGCCCAGGAAGGCCTGGCTCAGCGAGGCGCTGGGCAGGGGAACGGCCTGACCGGCCGCCGGGCTATAATACCAGAGTTGGTCACCCTTGAGCAGGTAGCCGCTGCCTGCCTCAGCAGCGGGCGCGAGCAGCCGAATCATCACCTGTTTGTTCTCCTGAGCGCTCCAGACTTCCATCCGAAACTCTTTGGAGAAGTCGGCGCGAAATACCTTCAGATCTTCGCTGCCGTGGTAGGAGCTTGTCACCCAATTATGGCGGGCGCAGGCCAAGAGATCTGCCCCGCTGCGGGGCTCCCCGGCTGAGGCAGCCCAGGGGAGCATTAACAGCAGCAGCAATGTGAGCGCATAAAATCTAGACATAGCGCATCGCCTCCGTAGGTTCGAGTTGGGCCGCGCGCCGGGCGGGCAGGCGGGCAGCGAGCAGGGCGGTCAGCACCACGGCGATAAAGGCATAGATACCGTGCCAGACTGAGACCATGCTGTAGAGTACATGGGGCATGCCCAGGTCGGGAAAGGCCTGGGAGTAGGCGCTCAGATCGAAGCCTACCCGCGCCAGATAGGCGTTGAGGCCATAGCCCAGCAGCGCTCCCAGCAAGAAACCCAGTCCGGAGGTGAAGAGCGCCTCCAGGCCGATCAGCCGCTTCAGTTGACCGGGACGCAGTCCCAGGGCCAGCATGATCCCCAGCTCGCGGGTGCGCTCCAGCACGGTGGCGGTGATGGTGTTGGCCACGCCGAAGCTGGCCAGGAGCGCCAGCAGGAACATGGTGGGCCAGCCCTCGAAGCGACTGGCCTTGGATACGGCGCTGAGCAGCGGATTGAGCTCCATGAAGGTCGAGACTTTTATCCCTGGCCCCAGTAGCGCCTGCAGCCGAGCTTGCAGTCTGGCAGGATGCTGAACGGCCAGGGCCAGCTCTGAAGCTCCCTGGACTTCGGTGAGTGCCCTGGCATCTTGCAGATGAATGAATACTGTGTAGCGATCCAACCGCGGCAGGCCGGTGGAGAGCAGGCCCACCAAGCGCAGCCCCAAAGAATGTGGTCTGGTCAGCCCTTGGACCTGGAGCACTGCCCGCTCGCCCAGGCGCAGGTTGAGCTGCTGAGCCAGCGGGCGGCCCATGACGATCTGGCCGGGCCGGGTGAGAAACCGGCCGGCTATTAGGCTTTTTGACAGAATAGTCGTCCGGCTTTCCAGCTCCGGATCAAAGCCGCGAATCTCTACCCCGGTGCTGCCATAAGCGCTCTGGATCAGGCCCTCGGCCAGCAAGCGAGGAGAGAAAGCTTGAATTCCAGAGATCTTTTTTAATCGGGCTTGCAACGCCGCCAACTGGTCAGCGGGAAAAGTCAGTTTGAGATCGGGATCAGCCAGATAGCCGACCCGGTGGAGTTGCAGACCACCGGTATCCAGAGAGACCTGAGCCCGGACCATGGAGCTCACAAAACCGTCTTCCATCCCCCAGAGCACGATGATCGCCCAAGTGCCCAAAGCCACAATGGCCACCATCAGGGCCGTGCGGCGACGGCTGCGTCGCAAGTTACGCCAAGCTAAGCGGGCCAATAGCATGATTACTCACCTGAACTTATCTGTTTAGCGCTCTTCAGTCCGCTGCCGGTGAGCGGCAGCAGGACCGGCTCGTCGGCGGGCAATGATTCCCGCAAGCGCTGCCAGCCGGCCAGCGCCGCCGCCGAGGTCGGCTCAACGTAGAGCCCTTGATGAGCCAGCTCCTGCTGTGCCCGATAGATCTCTTCCTCGGAGACGGTCACGACTTGGCCGCCCGTCCGGCGCAACGCTCTCACGACCTGCTCCAGGCGCACCGGGCTACGCATGGCAATGCCTTCGGCGATGGTGGGCCCGGTGCTCTGCCGCTCTTGCTCTACTATCTGGGTCGGTGAATGTTCCGCAAAAGCTGCCCAGAGCGGCGCGCAGCGCTCGGCCTGCACCGCGACCAGCCGCGGCAACCGCCGGATCAGGCCGGCCTCTTTTAGCTCACAGAGGCCCAGATAGCTGCCATAGAGAAAGGTGCCCTGTCCGACGGGATAGATCAGCCACTCTGGCAATTTTTCGCCGAGCTGCTCCCAGAGCTCATAGACGAAGGTCTTGAGGCCGGCCAGCGCCCAAGGGCTGTAGACGTGCGAGGCGTAGTAAGCTTTTGTCTCGCCGGCCAACTGCCGGGCCCGCTCGCCGGCCTGCTCGCGCGGGCCGGGGACGCGAATCGTCCGTGCCCCATAAACCTCAATTTGGCGCAGCTTGGCCGGTGAGGTATAGGCCGGGACGCATATCTGGGCCTCGATTCCGGCGCGGGCGGCGTAGGCGGCCAGGCTGGCCGCGGCGTTGCCGGAAGAGTCTTCGACAACTTGGCCAACACCTAAGGCGCGCAAGGCGCTTACCAACACGCTGGTGCCGCGATCCTTGAACGAGCCAGACGGCGCCAGGAACTCCAGCTTGAGCTGCAGCGGGCGACCGGCCAACTCGAGCGAGACGATGGGCGTCCAGCCCTCACCCAGTGAGACCGGCTCGGCCCCTTCCGGTAGGGGCAGCAGCTTCCGGTAGCGCCAGAGGCTGAACTCCCCTCGCTCGATGACTGCCGTTTGAAAAACCGTACGCTCGGCCGGCTCTAGCAAGCCACCGCACTCACAGCACCAGCGACCGCTATCGTTGGCGTAGTGCTGCCCGCAGCTCGCGCATAGGAAAGCCATCGGCTTCAGACGCTGCCGCTGAGCACGCCCGCGACCAGCAGCGCCGCGGCGACCAGGTCGCCGGCACCGGCCAAGGCCATCCAGAGCAACTCGCGCTCGGAGTACTGGACATTCTCGCGCGGGAAGGCCAGTCCCAGTACCCCAAAGAGAAAGAAGACCAGCCCAATCCCTCCGAAGGCCACAGTGGCCAATAAAAATATGATGCGGATGATTTCGATCACCTACCGCCGGGTGGCAGATAGAATTTGCCTTGCTTTTCCGCCTGTCCGCGTCGCAGCAGCTCGTGGGCCGCACCGGTGAGCTGACGCCAGGCCACTTCCAACTCCTCTCCCAGTTGCACCAGGGTGATGCCCTCAGGATGAGCGACTATCACCTGTTGCATCGCCTCCAGACGCTGCTCGAACTCCAACTCCGGTTCTGGTCGTGAGGGGTGCTCCGCCGCTGTCTCCTCCATCGGCTCAGGAGATGGCTCACGGCGGCGGGCTTCGGCCAGTTCGGCGGCTCCCCGCCGGCGCGCTCGCCAGAGCAACAGAGCCGGCAGCAGGCTGAGGGCCGCCGCCGCGATGAACCAACTGCCGGTGATGGGTTGGAAGGGCAAGAAAGCGGCCGCAAGTTGCAGCAAGAAGGCCAAGAAGAGCAGGCTGAGCGCCGAGCGGGCCAGTGAGCTCATCTCCGCCGGAGAATAGATCCTGTATGAAGGCACCCGGCGCACCTGGGCCAGCAGCAACCAGATCACCCCCACCTCCAAGATCAGCCCCGCGAAGAAGACGACGGCATTAAGCGTCCAGAGACTCATCGAGCTTACCTGCCCCCCTCTGACGAGATTTGCTCCATCCCGTATGGATGATAAGGTCATCGCCCCTACAATGCAAAAATTGTAGAGCATCACCGGCCTCGGAGGCAAATCGTCGGGCCGCCGCCAAAATATTGGCAGCACTGGACCTAGAGCGTTACAATGATATCTGATTTGGCAGCGAAGCATTGGCGGGTGAAAACCAAACGGTGTGTTGTTAGACCCAGGGTGAATGCTTCGCCCCTCCATGAGCGAGATCGAACTCCAACGGGTCGCCGATTATATCTGGGAGATCCCGGCCAAGGGCGGGATGCGTGTGCCGGCGCGCGTCTTCGCCTCCGAAACCCTGCTGGCGGGCATCCGTCAGGATGCCACGCTGAGACAGCTACGCAACACGACCTATCTGCCCGGCATCTATCCCTATGCCTGCGCCCTGCCCGATGCCCATCAGGGCTATGGCTTCCCCGTGGGTGGCGTGGCCGCGATAGACGCGGAAGACGGTGTGATCTCACCTGGCTCTATAGGCTTCGATATAAATTGTGGCGTTCGCCTCTGCCGCACCAACTTGAAATATGACGATCTGCATGGCCAGGAGCAGCAATTGGTCAATCAGCTCTTCGCCGCGGTGCCCACCGGTCTGGGTGTGGGCAGCATCGCCGGCACGCTCTCGGCCGATGAACTGGACCAGGTCGCGCGGCTGGGGATGCGCTGGGCGCTGGAGCGGGGCTACGCCACCGAAGACGACCTGGCTCACTGCGAGGACGAAGGGGTGCGACCCGGCGCCGACCCGACCTGCGTCTCCCCGGAGGCCAAGGCTCGAGGGCGCAAGCAATTGGGCTCGCTGGGCTCGGGCAATCACTTCTTGGAGGTCCAGCGGGTCGCCGAGATATTCGACGAGCAGACGGCCCGCCAATACGGCTTGCAGCGTGATCAGTTGGTGATCATGATCCACTGCGGCTCGCGCGGCTATGGCCATCAGATCTGCTCCGATTATTTGAAGCGCGTCGCCCACGAGCACCGTCGGTTACTGGCCGAGCTGCCCGACCGCGAGTTGGCCGCCGCCCCGGTGAATAGCCCCGCCGGTCAGGACTACTATCAGGCGATGAACTGCGCCATCAACTTCGCCTGGTGCAATCGCCAGTTGATCATGCACGCCGCCCGCGAGGTTTTCTCGACGATCTTCGGTAAGCGCTGGGATAGATTGGGCATGACGCTGCTCTATGATGTGGCGCACAACATCGGCAAACGGGAGACCCATCTCATCGCTGGCGCGCAGCGCGAGGTTTACGTCCATCGCAAAGGGGCCACGCGCGCTTTCCCCGCCGGCCGAGCGGAGCTGCCCCCGGCCTATCGCCAGGTGGGCCAGCCGGTGCTCATTCCCGGCTCAATGGGCACCGGCTCCTATGTGCTCAAAGGACAAGCTAGCTCGCTGGAGCTGACCTTCGGCAGCACGGCGCACGGGGCCGGACGGGTGATGTCCCGCCGGCAGGCCAAGAGACAGTGGCAGGCCGACGAGCTGCAACGGGAGCTCAAGCGCCAAGGCATCTACGTGCGAGGCCGCAGCAAGGCGACCATCGCTGAGGAGGCGCCGGGAGCCTATAAAGACCTGGATGAGGTGGTGCGCGTCTCCGACGAGCTGGGCATCGGTGCGCGGGTGGCCAAGCTGGTGCCGATCTGCAACATCAAGGGCTGAAAAGAGGGAGTTAGTGAACGAAGATAAACTGAAGCGTCTGGAGGAGTTGTCGCGCGAGCTGCTGCTCATCCTGGGCGAGGACCCGGAGCGGGAGGGGCTGCGCAAGACGCCCCGGCGGCTGGCCGAGCTTTACCGGGATTTGAGCAGCGGCTATCGCATCTCGCCGGAAGAGGTCGTGGCCGATGCCATCTTTCCCGTCGAGTATGACCATCTGATTTTGGTGCGCGACATCGAGTATCATTCGCTCTGCGAGCACCATCTGCTGCCCTTCTTCGGGCACATTCATGTGGGCTACATCCCCAACGGCAAGGTGATCGGCCTCTCCAAGATCCCGCGCATCGTGGAGGTTTTTTCCAAGCGACTCCAGTTGCAGGAGCGCATGACCGAGGAGATCGCCCGTTTTCTGCAACATATCATTCATCCACAAGGGGTGGCGGTGGTCGCCGAGGGGTTGCACCTCTGCCTGACCATGCGTGGGGCCAAGAAGGAGAGCGCCCGGATGGTGACCAGCTCGGTCAAGGGACTCTTTCGGCGGGATGCTCGCTCCCGCGCCGAGATCATGAACCTGATCAGCATGGGCGGCCCGAGCGGACGATGACGTGGTGGAATCAGGAACGCCCCGCCCGCATCTTCGCCTGCAAGAACCCGATCAACCCCAGGGCCAAAAGCAGATCACCCAGGCTGAAGACGTTGGCCCCAGGCAGCCAGGCCGGCGTATGGAAAATATCGCTCAGCCAGACCAGTTGACTGCTAGCTACGATGACGGTGTTGTTGCCATAGTGGCCCAGTCCGGCCAGCTTCGCGGCGGCCCCCACCCGTCCGGCCGCCTGCAATCCGGCGACCGTGGTGGGCATATAACCGCCATTCAAGGTGATCACCAGCAGGTTGAGCGCCATGCCCGCTCCCATGGCCAAGATGCCCCATTCGTGCCAGTTAAGCCCCACGAAGAACAAGAGCAGCAGGTACGAGCCGAGGTGGAGATATTCAGTCCCCACGGTGATCAATGGCTTCCCTGCACCTAGCGGGAAGATCGAGAGCTGGATCAGCAAGGCCAGCAGGATCAGCCAGCCGCCGCGCAGCTTGATCTGAGCCAGATTGCCCAGCCGGCCGCCGCGCAGGTAACCGATGATAATCCCGAGGGGAATGGCCCAGATGAGCAGCATGATGGCCTAGCTTAGTTGAGGCGTTGTTGCCTCTCCACCAAGTGGAAGAAGGCTTCCACGGCCTGGGGGTCCAGATGGGTACCGCTTTCTTCTTTGATGATCTGAAATGCTTTGGCCGGGGGATAGGCTTTACGATAGGGTCGGTCGGTGGTCAGGGCGTTATAGGAGTCGGCCACGGCGACGATGCGCGCCCCGATGGGGATATCCTTGCCAGCCAAGCCATCGGGGTAGCCCTGCCCATCCCAGTGCTCATGCTCGTGGCGCACGATCTGGACTCCGTCGCCATAGATCTCCATGCCCTTGATCAGCTCGGCGCCGATGACCGGATGGCGTCTCATGATCTCCCATTCCTCATCGTTCAAGGGGCCGGGCTTGCGCAGAATCCTGTCGGGAATGCCGATCTTGCCGATGTCATGGATCAGTGCGGCCGACTGGATTGTCTCGACCTGATCGGGTGGGAGCTTCATCTCGCGGGCGATCTCGGCGGAGAGCTGTGCCACCTCTTCGGAGTGTTCAAAAGTATAGGGATCACGCTCGGAGAGAGCGTGGATCATCTGCTCGAAGGTATTCTTAGCTTCGGCGCGCAGCTTGGTATAGTCGCGCAGCGAGATATGGACCAGCACCAGCGGGATGAGCAACAGGATAAGGTTCCAGGGGTTCTGGGCATAGACGACGGCGATCAGGATGCCCAGCACGCCCAAGCTGAGCAGTTGGATATGAAGGTGTTTCAAGTTGAACTTGAGCTGGTAGAAGAAGGGCACGCCCTGGGTCAGGCGGACGATTCCGGCTACCAGCGAGGTATTGGCGATCGAGGCGACAACATAGGCCAGGGCGACCGGGAGATAGCCAATTAGGTTCTGATAGCCCAGTATGCCAGTTGCATCAGATGATGTTTCCAGCAAAGGGTGGCCACCGACTAAAGTGAAAGTTAGCCCAGCTAAAAAGATTGCGACAAGAAGCTGGCCAGTGTTAAAAGCAACGCTACGGAGGAAAGGAACAAATCTCTTTGAGGAGATGAACTCCCAACGAAGGAATATTTCAGCTGAAAGGACAGAAAGCAACACGACCCCAAGTGCAAAGTGTAAGCCACCGAGTACAATTGCAGCCAAATAGAGCGCGATGGCCGTGGAGGTTGCCCTGGTGTAGATGATCTTTATTTCGTATATTTCGGCAAAGAAGGCAATCAGGCTGAAGAGACTAATGGTTAAGACATGTTTTACAAGAAAGGGTAATGATGGAAGCAGATAAACAATGACAATTGCTGCTCCCACAAGACCAACTACTGTGAGATAAAGCTTAGCCTCCCAGCGCAGAGTCATAATAAGCCCATTATAAAAGAGAAGAAGGAGTGGAGCAAGCCCTCTCCTTCATCTCTTAGGTAAATAGATAGACGTCGAAGCAGGAAATCTTTAGTTTAACCACCTGTCCACTTATCAGCCGCTCCGCTCAAGACTACAAAGGCCGCTAGCATCATCAGCACGTAGAGGACCCGACTGCTGTTGATCCGTGCGAAAAACCGGTTCATCCGCTCCTGCGCCTGCTTTACTTCGGCTCCACTTTCCCACTTCAACATAATAACCCTCCTTAGGTTACATCTGGCTTGGATTTATGCTACCATGACTGCACTATAACACACCTAACAAAAAAAGTCAAGCCCCCCGACTGCTCTGAGCCGGTGCTTGACGGTCATAGTGCGCTATAGATCGGCGAAAAGTCACTTTGCTGATGATCTTCCCACCTCGTCCCCAGACCTTGATGGATGCTACTAACGCCACTATTATAGCATAATACCCTCAAAAGTCAAGCGCGCGAATTGCCTCAGCAAAAAAGTACTCCAAATCCTATCGTTTGATCGGGAGACCTGAAGTGACTCGAGAGTTCAGTTCGCGGCGGCGCTGGGACGAACGCTTTTCAGCTCGGGAATCTGCTTCAAAGCGTCTTTGAAGACCGCTTTCAGCCAATCGGTTGCTTCCAGCGCACGCAGGTCAGCGGTGATCGCCGCGCGACGAGAGAGGATTCGCTGGGCTGCCTTTTGAGCAAAAGATGTATCGTTGCCTGGCGCAGTGCTCATCACGCTCAGCGTCTGTTGGGCGATCAGCTCAATGGTGTCCAGATTAAGACGGATGCGATCCAAGCGCTGGCATAACTGTTGATGAAATCCCACCAGCGCGCGTGGCGGCTTGAGGCCCTTTTGGCAGAGCTTCCCGTGCTCATCTGCGATGGCGAACTTTGCGCTATCGCTGACATCGCGCAGTTCGGTAAACTCGGTAGGAACCAAGCAGTAAGCTTCGTTCAGACAACGCATGACCTCAAAGGGCTGCACCAACGAGGGGATCAGGCCATTCAAGGGCACCGGTGCCGACGGTTCAACCGTCTGCTGGGGGCGGAGTACGGTGATGACCCGTTGTTGATAATCGGTCACCGATAACCTCCCCGAGCTGCATGCCGCCATCCCAGTGGCTACACCGATGACCAGAGCACTGAAGGCCAGCCAGCGTAACGTTCGATTTATCAGATACATAGATCTTTGAAGAGTCTCCCGCTTAGCGGCCCTCCCCGCGCATGCGGGGGTCGAGGATCTCCTGGAAGGCATCGCCCAATAGGGCGAAGCTGAGCACAAAGAGGAGCAAGGCGATGCCGGGGAAGGCGATCACGTACCAGTACTGGGTAGGATCACCTGCCGAGCCTACGATCCAATTGCGGGCGAAGCTGGCCAGTTGACCCCAATCGGCATAGCCTTCGGGAGAACCCAGGCCCAGGAAGCTGAGTGTGGCCACGCCGACCATCTGGCTGCCGATGTCCAGCGTGGCCGCGGCCACCACCGGCGAGATGGCATTGGGCAAGATGTGGCGAAAGATAATCCGCAGGTTGCTGGCCCCTGAGGCCCGGGCGGCATTCACATAATCAACTTCTTTGACGCGCAGGACCTCCCCACGGGTGAGACGGGCATAGAAGGGCCAACCGAAGACGATAAAAGCGATGATCACAGAGTTAAGTCCCTTACCCATAAATGAAACCAGCACTATAGCACCGATCAGGGCAGGCAGCGAGAGGAAAATATCCACGACGCGCATGATGAGGTTATCGATTCGTTTCCCGAAGAAGCCGGCGAGAGCGCCGAGCAGCACCCCGACAAACACGATGCTGAAGGTTACTTCAAACCCCACCCGAAAGGCGGTGCGCGTCCCCCAGATGATGCCGTAGTAGATGTCATATTGGTCACCGGTCAAGCCTAAGGGATGCTTGTGCCAATCGGGCGGGAAGCTCCGCCAGGCCGCCGATTCCGGCGGCTCCGGATAGGGTCTGAAGCTAGCACGCGGGATCATGTAGGGATTGCGGGCACCCGACGGCGGGGGCGCTAACCAGGGAGCAGCCAGAGCAACGAAGCTAAAGAAGAGCACCAGAACGAGTCCTATGATGGCCAGCGGACTACGCCGGACTCGCTGGCTGAGCCAGCGCAATCCCCGACGCCGTCGCGCCAGGTAGTCCTGGAACTGCCGCAGGCGATAGGCACTGGCCCTTGAAGTGAATACCCCCTGAGGCTTAGGACGAGCGGTGCGCAGGTGCGTGCGGCGATGGGGTTTGATGAACTTCATCACTCTAGCCTCACTCGGGGGTCAATGATCGCGTAGAGCACGTCAACGATCAGATTGGTCAAGACGACCCCGCCGCTGATGACCAGCGCCGTGCCCATGATGGCCGCGCTATCCAGTTGGGTGGCCGAAAAGACGAAGAAGTAACCCAAGCCGCGGTAGTTATATACCGTCTCGGTGATCGCGCCGCCGGTGAAGAAACCCAGTACCAACAGGCCGCCGACGGTAACCGCGGAGATGAGCGCATTGCGGCGTGCGTGCTTCTTGATGACCACCCGTTCAGGCAGTCCCTTGGCCCGCGCGGTGCGCACGTAGTCCTGGCGGAGCACCTCCAACATCGAAGCGCGCATCACCCGGAGCAGGATGGCCCATTCGAGGAAGGAGATGGTGAAGACCGGACCGACCAGGTGGCGGAAGGCATTCCAGGTGATGTCCCAGCGCCAATTCAGGATCCCGTCAATGGTGTTCAAGCCGGTATAGCGGATGAAGTGGAAAGAGGTGAGATTGCTCACCACCAGGTCGGCCCAGGTGCTCAGGCGGCCGGGAGGGAACCAGCCCAAGATCCCAAAGAAGATTAAGATGAGGAAGATCGCCAGCACGAAGGAAGGGAACCCCCAGCCTAAGATGGCCATAATGCGGGTGAGGTGATCTATAATCGTATTCTGTTTCACTGCAGAGAGGACCCCCAACCAGATCCCCACGATGATCACCGGGATGAAAGAGTAGATCGCCAGCTCCAGCGTTGCGGGAAAGTAGGCCGCGATGGCCTGACTGACCCACATATTGGCATAGGTTGACCAGCCAAGTTTTCCATGAAAGATATTGTCCAGCCAGTTGAGATAGCGCTCCCAGATTGGCCTATCTAGCCCGTAGGTGTGGATGAGCCTCTCAACAGCGGCTGTCCCCCCATGAAGCTGCGTGGGGCTTGAGACGTAAGCCGCCAGTTGCTCTGCAGGGCTGAGCAGACTGAACATGGCGTAGGTGATCAGGGTGACGCCGAGAATAATGACGGGCAGGATAACCAAGCGACGGATGATAAAGGCGATCATGACTGTTCCATTCTACTCAGTTTCAAGAGGGTTAGCAAGGAGGAAGGGGGAGGGCCGCTGATGCGGTCCTCCCCCACCGTTCCGTACTACTTGCCTTGCTATGTCTAATAGTCCTACTTAGACATGTTGTAGAAGTATTGCCCCGGATAGAGGGGGTTATAGAACCAGCCTTTTACCCAGAGCTGCTCGTAGTGCCGTCCCAACGCCTGCACGGTCACCACCGAGGGTGCCTGCTCGAAGTACCATAGCTGCAACTTGTTGTAGTCCGCCTGGCGCTTGGCCTTGTTCAGCTCGACAGAAGCCGAGTTGATCAGAGCATCCCAGTGCGCCTTAGCGTAGTCGAGCAGCGTCTTCCCCTGGAAGCCGGAGAAGGCTCCGTAGCTGGCCATGAGGGGCACCACCCAGTCGTGCGGATCGTGGAAATCCTCCAACCAGCCGATGACGAACATGGTCAAGTTGCCCGCGATCAGATCCTTGAGATACTGCGGCCAGGCCTCACTCTGGATCGTGATACTGAACTTGGGGTTGAGGTTCTGGATGTTCTTTTGGAAGATCTGGGTGGCCGTCTTGCGCTGAGCGTTGCCGGTGTTGTAGAGCAGCGTCAAGTCAAAGCCCTTGTTCCAGAGCTCGCCGGTCTTGTCCACGACGATCTGATCATCGCCCAGGGCCGAGGTCTCCAGCACGCCGTCGGGGCCGGGCTGAATGGTATCGCCCTTGATCACATCATCTTCGGTCAGCACTTGCGCCGAGTCCAGCACACCGTTGGGGCCGGCCACAATGTGGCCCGTGCCGCCCCAGGCCATCTGAAACTCCGCCTTGGCGTCGTTCATGCTGTAGAAGTAGATCGGGTTCTCTGGGTTGTTGAAGGGCAGGCTCGCCGGGATAGGTCCGGTCGGTTGAACCGCCTCGCCCAACCAGGCCTGTTGGATATAGGTCTTGTATTGGAAGGCATAGGCGAAGCCCTTCCTGACGTTAATGTCACTGAAGAACTCTGGCGGCACGCCCTGGCCGTCCATCTTGCCGCTGCCGATGTACTTGCTGGTGGGGTTGATGTCGTACTGGAAGTAGACACCTTGGTTGAGGTTCTCCCCCAGATCCTTGAAGAGGCGCAGAGTAGCGTTCTTGTTGCCGGTAGCCTGGCACTTGTCGCGGTTGGCCGGCATGGTGAAATCTGGGCCACCCGCCTTAGGGGTGCAGAGCTCAGCTACCAAGGGGTCAACTTGGCCAACGTTCTGGCGTGGGACGTAGATCATGTCCGCATCGCCCTTCTGGAAGAGCAAGAAGCGCGTGGAGAACTCGTCGATCCCCTCGATGATCGCTGTCTTCACCGCCGCCGAGGTGCGCCAGTAGTGATCATTGCGGACCAGGATGACCTTCTTGTTGACCCGATCCCAGCTGGCGAGCTTGTAGGGGCCGGTCCCGTTCATCTCGGAGAAGAGCTTGCTCTGCTCCGCCTTGGGATTGTGGAAGAAGCGCCAGGTCGCGGCACCGCCATTCCAGCCCCCGACTCCTTTGGAAGTGACCCAGGTCCAATCGACGATACTGCCCCAGTTGCCCACCAGGGTGGAGAGGAAGTAGGCCGCCGGTTTGGCCAGGCGGACGATGAAGTCGTTCCCCTTGATCTGAAAGTGTCCGGCCATCTCATTAAAGGCCTTCTGGTCCACCTGCTTCATCGTGGCCGTGTAGGTGCCGGGCTTAGTGGGGTCAAAGGCCTTAAGGTCCTTAGCGTATTGATCGGCCACCCCCATCTTCTTGGCCACACCTGCGACGAAGCTGTCCCAGGTGCCGACGTTGAGAATGGGATCGAGCAGGATCCAGATTGGGCCGCCGGCGCGATCCTGGATGAGATCTCGCTCGAAGCTGTACTTAACAGTGAAGGGAGTCAGGTCGTCGCCGTTCTGGAACTTGACGCCCTGGCGAATGTGGAAGGTGTAGGTCAGACCATCTTTGCTGATCGTGCCGTCAGCCACGCTGGGGACGTTGGTCGACAACATAGGTACGAACTCCGAGGCGCTATCCGCCTTGGGGAAGATGAGCGTGTCATAGACGTTCTGTATGACCTCTCCCGATGCGGTGTCATAGCCCCAGGCGGGGTCGAGCGTCTCCGGACCACCGATGGTAGCCTCGATGAGCGTATCGGGGTTCTTCACCTGATTTTGTGCCGCGGAAACGGCCCCGCCTGCCGTCGCGATGAGCAGCAACAAGGCCGCGCCCACTATCCAACGGAGATTGAGATGCCGCCACATAAAGACCTCCTAATTTTTTAAGGGACTCGGCCAGTGAGCCCTTTAGGGGTTCCTCTGTCCTGGCCCCTGACTTATCTAATTATTATAGCACAATACCCTAAAAAGTCAAGAGTACGAAAAGAGATCATTACCAGGGAGAAGTATGATTATAGCTTAAAAAAGCGGGCATCCTTTGACCACTGTCTCTACCGAATTTGTTGCTTAGCTCTGCCCCAAAAGGGCCTGCGCTATTGGCGACCTAGGCCTCGGCCGGCTGTGCGGCGGCCAGCGCCTCCAGTGAGCGCTCGCTCTCGCGATCGAAGAGGTGCAGTTTGCGAGTGTTGACCGAGAGGACCAGCTCCTGATCGATCGGCACCTGCAAGTTGGGCTCGAGCTTGACCACCACTTCGCTGCCGGCCAGATCACCGTAGATGATCTGCTCCGGGCCCAACGGCTCTACTACCCTGACCCTTATCGGGAAAGCATTGCTTTCTTGACCATCGCTCGCTTGCCGGGGCTTAAAATCCTCCGGTCGAATGCCCACAATGACCTCTCGCCCGACATGATCGCTCAGCCGGGCAGCCTTCTCCTTGGTCAGCATCAGTTTAAAAGCCTCTCCCTCGGCATAAATATCGCTCCCTGTGCTTACCAGACGGGCGTTCAAAAAATTCATCGCCGGGCTGCCTAGAAAACCGGCGACGAAAACGTTCTGCGGATGTTCATAGAGCCGCTGCGGCTGATCAACCTGTTGCAATACCCCGTCCTTCATCACCGCCACCCGCTGGCCCAGGGTCATCGCCTCAACCTGGTCGTGGGTGACGTAGATCGTCGTCGTCGCCAGTTGGCGGTGGAGGGCTTGCAGCTCGGCCCTCATGCGCACCCGCAGCTTGGCATCCAGATTCGAGAGGGGCTCATCGAACAAGAAGACTTGGGGGTCGCGCACGATCGCCCGCCCCAGGGCCACCCGCTGGCGCTGACCGCCGGAGAGTGCCTTGGGTTTGTTCTTGAGCTTATTGGTGATCCCCAGCAGTTGGCCCACCCGCTCGACCCGCTCGTTGATCTCACTTTTGGGGAAGTGGCGCAGCTTGAGGCCAAAGGCCATATTGTTATAGACGTCCATGTGCGGATAGAGGGCATAGTTCTGGAAGACCATCGCGATATCACGGTCCTTGGGCGGGACGTCGTTGACGATGCGATCCCCGATCCAGATCTCCCCTGAGCTGACCTCCTCCAGGCCGGCGACCATGCGCAGCAGGGTAGTCTTGCCACAGCCGGAGGGGCCTACCAGCACCATGAACTGTCCCTCCTCGATCTCCAGATCGAGCGAGTGCACCGCGGTGAAATCGCCGAAACGCTTGCCGACGCTTTTCAAGATCACTTTGGCCAACTTCATCGACCTCCTTTAGCGCGTTGATTATGGGTAAAGTTTCGCAAGAATTCAACCGATCAATCTGCCGATTAACTTGTAGAGCACAAAGGCCAACAGCCCGGCAGCGGTAGGGGTGAGAACCCAACCGAGCGTGATCATGAACACTTTAGCGCGACTGACCGCCCGGACCCCTTTGACCAGACCAATCCCGACCAATGCCCCCACGTTGAGCTGGGAGAGTGAGACCGGGATGCCCACGACGGCAAAGAGGTGCGTGACCAGCGCGACGGAGGTCTGGGTGGCAAAAGCGCTCAATGGATCAAGCTGCGTGATGCCGCCGGCGACCGTCTCCGTTACCCCGCCGGCATAGGTCACAGCGCCAAGGGCCACCGCTGCTACGCCCAGCAAGATGATCCAGTCCGAGTGATAACCCAGATTGGCCAACGGGCCGATCGCGTTGCCGATGTTGTTCGCTCCCCAGGAGTAGGAGGCGTAGCCGGCAGAGATGATCACCGTATAGTTCAGCAAATGGTCCCAGAGGCTCACCCGGTGCAGCAGGCGCAAGGGCAATGCCACGAAATAATATATCAGCTGAGAGAGTATCAGCGCCAGGAGCGGCGAAAAAACCCATACGGCAATAATGTCCAGCACCAGCGAGAAATGCACCGGCAGGCCTACCGCCAGGCCTATCCCGGTCATCGCTCCCACGATCGCCTGCGAGGTGGAGACGGGCAGCTTGAGCAAGACGACGGGCAAGGTGACCGCGAGTCCCGCGGAGAGCATGGCGATGAACAGGGCCACCGGCGGGAGCGGAGCGGAGACGATGCCCTGCCCCACCGTCCCAATCACTCGGCCGCCTTCCAACAGGGCCCCGGCGGCTGCGGCCAAGATGACCAGCAGGATCGCCCGCCGATAGGAGATCAGTCCTGAGCCGACCGCAGGTCCAATGCAGTTGGCGCTATCGTTGGCCCCTAGGTTCCAGCCCAGGTAGGCCGCGGCCAGCAGGAGCAAGGCGGTCATGGTTGAGCGCTCGGCGCGCCTCCGCTAGCGGGAGGTCATGATCCGGGCCCGCCCCGCCGCGTTCTCGATGTGATCGATCACGTCGCCGATCTGCAGCATAATCTGAACCAAATGATACTTACTGAAAGCATCGAGCTCCTCTTGACGATAGATCAGTTTGATCAACTTCCCTTCGATCAGATCGGTCTGATGCTCCAACAGGTTGAGCTCCGCAATCAGCTTCCAGACTTGATCGACCTTGGCGCGGGTGAAGCCGGTCTCCAGCACCAAGCGCAGCCGCCGGCCCATCTCTCGGTAGACCCGCACAGTCTCGAGCATCTTCTGTCGGAACTCCTCCAGGCCTTGCCGCATTCCCTCGGTCAACTCGACCTGTAATAGCGGCAACAACCCGGCGGCGTCCTGGCAGCTATCGGCTACTTTGTCCTGCTGCCAAAGGAAGTTGAGCAGATCGGAGCGGGCGATGGGCATGAAGGAGTCGGAGCGCGGCAGGCTGCCCCGCAGTCGGACCTTGAGCAGGTCCGCCTCATGCTCCAGCTGGGAGATATGCCGACTCTGCTCTTCAACCGGCTTGTCCTCGAGATAATCCTGGATCGCTCCGGCCAGCGCCTCGACCGTCTCACAGACTTTGTCCGCATGACACTCCAACAGGTCAAATGAAGGTGATTGATAGATCAGCTTGCGCAGCAGCTTAAGCAATCTCTCCATCAGCGCCTCACCTTGCTATGGAAGGCCTGGCCGCCTGTCAGCTCCAGCCTGGCCCGATAATCGGCCTGGTCCTGCTCGGCCTGTCCCGCATCCCAGTCCAGCCGCTCGCCGATGAGCTTGCTCACTTGAGCCAGATAATCCAGTCCCTGACCGGCGGCAAGCCCCAGCCCCGAGCGGTGCAGTAAGAAGTCCGCCGAGCTACAGACCATCTCTCGCTCCAAGCCGTAGACCACTTGGGCTCTGATCTCCGGGCGCTGAGGACAGAGCTGCTCTCCCAGCTTCGGCTCTCGCTCAACTAACTCTAAGACCTCCTCGAACTTCGTCCCGTAAGTCCGGATCAAGCTTTCGATCTGCTCCGCCGCCAGACCTAAGCGCTCATAGCTCGTCTGGGCCTGCCCGATATAGCTCGGCAGATCGGTGATTGCTCCGCCGTAGAGCGGCAGCTCCCTGGTCCGGCAGCGACCCGCCCGGCCCAGCTTCCCCGCAACGCGATTGACCACCTCCCGGGCCAGCTCACGATAGGTGGTCAGCTTGCCACCTACCAGCGAGATCAGACCCACTAAGCCATCTTTGCTGTGCTCGATGATCCGGTGGCCGCGGGGCACGCGCGAGGGGGCCACCCCTTCCAGCCTGATCAGCGAGCGCACCCCGGCGATTGTATAGAGAATATCGGGCCGCAGTTTGGGGAAGAAGCGCCGCGTTTCCTCCAATAAATATTGCACTTCATCGTCATGGGCGCTCAAGCGATCCAAATCATTCTCGAAGTCCGTGTCGGTCGTCCCGATCAGGCTATACTCCTGCCAGGGGATGGCGAAGAACAGCCGCCCGTCGCGCCGGGCCAGCATCACGATGGCATGTCTGGTGAAGCGCGGCATGACTAGGTGAATTCCCTTGGTCTTCCTGACCAGTTGTGGCAGGCCCAGCGGGCCGTTCAACCGGTCAACCCAGGGGCCGGTGGCGTTGACCGTCCACTTAGCCCGGATCTCCTGGGTTCTGCCAGAGAGCTCGTCGCAGACCAGCGCCCCGCTGACGCGCCGATCCTGCACCAGAAAGCGCATCACTGTGGCATGATTGGCCAACTGCGCACCGTAGTCCGCGGCCGAGAGGGCGTTCTCCACGCAGAGCCGCTCGGGATAGCTCGCCTGACCGTCGTAATAAAGCGCCCCGCCCCGCAAGCCCTCTGAACGCAGCCCCGGCTCCAACCGGAGCAGCTCGGCCGCAGAGAGCCCCCGATGGCCGGGCAGGCTGCTGCCCCAGGAGAGCAGATCATAAAGCGTCAGGCCCAGTCTGACCATCGCCGGGCCATAGCGGTCGCCGTGGTAGACGGGCGTGATGAAGGGCAAGGATTTGACCAGGTGCGGGGCGATACGCAGCAACACTTCTCGCTCCTTCATCGCCTCACGGACCAGCTTGAAGTCGAAGAGCTCGAGATAACGCAGCCCGCCGTGGATCAGGCGCGTAGAGCGCGAGGTCGTGCCATAGCCGAAGTCCTCCTTCTCCACCAAGGCCGTCTTCAAGCCGCGCAGGGCCGCATCGCGGGCGATCCCTGTGCCCACGATACCCCCACCGATGATCAGGAGGTCGAACCGCTGGCCAGACATGGCTGCCAGCTCGCGTTTCATCTCGCTTGCTCCTCCTTGGCCCAGCCCCGTGAGCGCTCTATCGCCCGGAGCCAACCGCGATAGAGCGCTGCCCGCCGCTCCACCGTCATCTGGGGGGTGAATACCCGCTCGATCTTCCGGCTCGCCTGTAGCTCTCTCTTGTCGGTCCAGTAGCCGACGGCCAGGCCGGCGGCGTAGGCCGCGCCCAGCGCAGTCGCTTCCAGCCCCGCCGCGCGCAGAACCGGGATGCCCAGAATATCGCTCTGAAACTGACAGAGGAAGTTGTTGGCCGCGGCGCCGCCGTCCACCTTGAGCTCGCCGAACACCAAATCGGCGTCGGCCTCCATCGCCTGCACCACGTCACGGGTGCGATAGGCCATCGCTTCCAGCGCCGCCCGGACCAGCTCGGCCCGGCCGCTCCCGCCGGTCAAGCCAATAATTAGTCCCCTGGCATAGGGATCCCAATAGGGCGCGCCCAGACCGGCCAGCGCCGGGACGAAGTAGACCCCGCCGGTATCGGCCACCGAGAGTGCCAACTCTTCTGTTTGAGCAGCCTGCTCGATAATGCCCAGGCCGTCGCGCAGCCATTGCACCAGCGCCCCGCCGGCAAATACAGAACCCTCTAGGGCATAGCTGACCTGCTCGCCGGGCGGAGCGCCGGCGATGGTCGTCAGCAGGCCGTGTTGGCTTTTGACCACCCGTCTACCAGTATTCAGCAAGAGAAATAAGCCAGTGCCGTAGGTATTCTTTGCCTCGCCCGCCTCCCAGGCCAACTGGCCGAAGAGCGCCGCTTGCTGGTCCCCCAGATCGCCGCAGACCGGGACATGGCCAAAGGTGTGGGCCCGGCCGTAAAAGTCTGGCTCGGAGCTGGGCCTGACTTCGGGGAGCATCTGGGGCGGAATCCCAAATAGATCTAATAGATCCTCGTCCCAAGCCAAGCGGTGAATATCGAAGAGCATCGTGCGTGAGGCGTTGGTGTAATCTGTGATATGTTGCCCGGTGAGCTGCCAGATCAGCCAGCTATCTATCGTGCCAAAACAGGCCTGTCCACGCTCAGCCTGCTCGCGCAGTCCGGCGACGTTCTGCAGCAGCCATTCCAGCTTGGTGGCCGAGAAATAGGGGTCGAGCGAGAGGCCGGTGCGCTCCCGGACCAACTCCTGGTAACCCAGCGCTCGCAGCTCGGCGCAGCGCACTGCGGTCCGGCGGTCCTGCCAGACGATGGCATGGTAAAGCGGCCGGCCCGTCTTGCGCTCCCAGACTACCGTGGTCTCGCGCTGGTCGCTGATACCGATGGCCACCAATTCTTCTGAGCGCAAATCTGCCTGACGCAACGCTTGGTCAATTACCCGCCGGGCGTTCTCCCAAATCTCGGCCGGATCATGCTCCACCCAACCGGGGTGGGGATAGAGCTGCCGATGCTCCAGATAGGCCTGGGCGACCGGCCTACTCGCCCGATCGAAAACGATAAAGCGCGTGCCGGTCGTCCCCTGATCGAGTGCGCCGATATATTTCTCGCTCTGCATAAGCGATCAATTCCTATTCGTATTTAGCTCGCATTCAGCAGGTCGTCCAGCGCCGGCAGCTCAGCCAGACTGCCGATGACCCGGTCCGGTTGGATGGCCGATTTTTGCAGATCGTCTCTGGAGTTGACCCCGGTCAGGGTCAAGATGGTCATCAGGTCGGAGCCCTGGCCCATGGCGATATCGGTCTTCAGCCGGTCGCCGACGATGGCCACTCTAGCGGCTGGAAGCTCCAGTTGTGCCAGGGCAGCCTCGATCATAATCTTAGAAGGCTTGCCCACGATCTCCTCGACCCGCTTCCCCGTGACCGCCTCGACCGCGGCGATCATCCCGGCGGCATCGGGAATCTCGCCCCCTTCCACCGGACAGGTGCGATCCGGATTGGTGGCGACGAAATGGGCCCCGCGCCTGATCGCCTGAAAAGCCAGATTCAGCTTCTGATAATCAAATGTCCGGTCGAAGGCCACCACGACATACTCGATGTGTTCATAATCTTCGCTAATCACCAGGCCGGCCTCTCTTAATTCTGCTATCAGCGGTGGTTCCCCAATCGCGTAGACCGGTGCATGGGGCGCTATGCGGGCCAGATAGCGCGCCATCACGTAGGAAGAATTGATCACTTCTTCCTCGCGCGCCGGCACGCCGAGGCAGGCCAGTTTTTCTGCATAGTCCCGCCGCGGGGCCAGCGGCTTGTTGGAGAGAAAGACCAGCCGCCGCCCGCGGGCACGCAGCCTAGCAATGACCCGATCTGCCCCGGGGATCAGCTTAGCCCCACGATAGACGGTGCCGTCGAGGTCAAGCAAATAGCCGCTAATATTTTTCATTCTGCACTGATAAAGACTGATTTATACTCGCTATAATGCTCCAGGGCAACCATGCCCTGCTCACGGCCCAGACCACTCTGCTTCACGCCGCCAAAAGGCGCCTCGATATGCACGCTGGAGCTACTGTTCACCGAGACCATACCGGTTTCCAGCGCTCGCACCACCCGCAGCGCCCGCCCGATGTCCCTGGTCCAGACCGAGCCGGAGAGACCGTAACGGCTGTCGTTGGCGATGCGAATGGCCTCTGCTTCACCCTCGAAGGGCAAGATGGCGGCGATCGGGCCGAAGATCTCCTCTTGCGCGATGCGCATCTGCGAGCTGACTTGAGTATAGACCGCTGGTCGCAGATAGTTGCCCCGCGCCAGCGGCTCCTCGCTGGGGATCTCGCCGCCGCAGATACGCTGTGCCCCTTCCCGGTCGCCAATTTCCAGATAACGGCGGACTGACTGGCGTTGCTCCCGGCTGATCAGCGGTCCTATCTCAGTCTGGTCATCCTGAGTGTCGCCCAGTCTGAGCGCTTGGGCCCGCCGGGCGAAGCGCCGGGCGAACTCATCATAAATCTCCCGCTCGACCAGAATGCGGCTGCGCGAGCAGCAGTCCTGCCCGGCATTGTCATAGACGGCAAAGACGGAGGACTCCACGCAGGTGTCCAGCTCCGCGTCGGCGAAGACGATGTTGGCCGATTTGCCGCCCAACTCCAGCGAGACCCGCTTGATGCCCTCGGCGGCCTGGCGCATCACCTGAGACCCGACTGCGGTGGAGCCGGTGAAGGCGACCTTGCGCACTAGCGGATGGCCTACCAGCGCCGCGCCTATCTCGCCTCCGGAGCCGGGAATGACGTTGAGCACGCCCGGCGGCAGGCCGGCCTCCAGGGCCAGATCGGCCAGAGCCAGTACGCTCAGCGGCGTGGCGCTGGCCGGCTTGACCACGGCGGTATTGCCCATGGCCAGCGCCGGAGCGATCTTCCAACTGGCGATCAGCAATGGAAAGTTCCAAGGCACGATCAGCGCGCAGACGCCCAGCGGCTCATGGAAGGTCAACAAAGTGCCCTCGGCCGCGCCGGGAATGGTCTCTCCAGAGAACTTATTGATCGCCCCGGCATAGTATTCGAAGCAGCCTGCCACCGCTTGGATTTCTCCGCGCGCCGCCCCGATGGGCTTGCCGGCATTGTGCGATTCCAGTCTGGCCAGCATTTCGGCTCTGTCTCTGATTAGCTCGGCTATGCGCTGCAACAACTGGCCCCGCGCGCGGCTGCTCATTCTCCGCCAACTGCCGGCGCTGAACTTGGTGTAGGCGGCCTGGACCGCCCGGTCCACATCGGCGACGCCGGCCTGGGCCACGCGAGCTAACACTTTTCCATTGGCCGGATCGAAGACCTGGGCTTCCCGGCCCTCTTGAGCGGGCAGCCGCTTCCCATCTATGCTCAGCCCTTCAAACCCTATCTCTGTCATTTAGTCAAACCTCCTACTGGGGGGTCACATATGCCGCGCTCAGGCCGCCGTCAACCATGAAAGCCGTGCCGGTGACGAACGAAGACTCATCTGAAGCCAAGTATAAGGCGGCAGCAGCGATCTCCCGCTGGTCGCCGAAACGGCCCATGGGAATATGCACCAACCGGCGCTCTTTCTTCGCCTCGGTATCCAGAAACTTCATCAACAGCTCGGTGCGCAGCGGACCGGGGCAGAGGGCGTTGACCCGGATATGCTCGCGGGCATGCACCACGGCCAGCTCGCGCGAGAGCGCCAGCACGCCGCCCTTGCTGGCGGTGTAAGCGAGCTGCGGGGTCGCCGCGCCCACCAGGGCCACAAACGAAGCGGTGTTGATCACCGAGCCGCCCCCGGCCCGGCGCAGCGCCGGGATGCCATACTTGCAACCTAGAAAAACCCCTTTCAGGTTGACGTTCATGGTCAAATCCCAGATCGCCTCCTCGGTGGCGACGGCATCGGCATCGGCGGAGTGCATGATGCCGGCGTTGTTGAACAGTACGTTCAGCTTGCCATAGGCTGACTCGGCAAGCTGCACCATCTTTTGGCAGTCGGCTGCCTGCGAGACGTCGGCGTGCAGATAGACCGCCTGGCCACCCTGCGCGCCGACCAGCTCTGCCGTCTCGTTGCCGCCGGAGTCATCAATGTCAACGACGACAACTTGGGCGCCCTCGGCGGCGAAGAGCAGCGAGCTGGCGCGGCCGATGCCGCTGCCGCCGCCGGTGATCAGCGCGACTTTATCCTTCAGTCTCATGGCCCCTCTCCTTGGCTGCTCCCAGTGAAGGGATCACCAGATGATCTATCCAGTTGCGCAGCTCACCTTCCCTGATCTCGGCGGTCAAGATGTCATCGCCGATCTGCAGCTCCTCCCGCAGCTCTTGAGCGTCCGGATGGCGATAAAGCTCGCTCATCTTGTCGGCCAGCGCCTGGGCTGCCGCCGGCGCCGGGAAAAAGCCTTCCTTGACCAACGCCTGGGAGCGCGTCTTGATCAGCTTGGCCATCTCATCCAAATTGTACTCCGGATGGTACTGGGTGGCCCAGAAGGTGCCCCGGCCATACTTGACCTCGACCGCCTGCACGGGGGTATGCTCGTTGCCGGCCAGCAACTTGGCCCCTGCCGGCAGCCGTGTGACCTCGTCCAGGTGCATGATGAAGCCGTCGAAAGAGGGCGGCTTGCCGGCGTACAACGGCGAGCGCTGGCCTTCGGGGGTAAGCTGGATGTCCCGGGCCAAGCCCCATTCGCGACCGCGGGGGTTTTTCTGCACTTCACCGCCGGCTGCCACCGCGGCCATCTGCACCCCCCAGCAACTGCCGTATTGCGGCGGCCCGGCGCGATAGATGGCGCGAGAAAACTCGATCTGCCTGACAACCCGCGGGTCATCCTGGTGATAAATGGTCAGGTCTGAGCCGGTCCAGATGTAGGCGTCGTAGGCACTCAGCGCGTTGCCGCTCGGCAATACCGTGGCCAGATCACTGATGAAGAGCACGTCTATCTTGACCCGCGGCAGGTATTGCTCAAGAAAATTGATATATAGGTTATGGGCCTGGGTCACACCGGCCGCCTCCAGCTTAGCGCGACTCGCTTGGGGGTAGCCGTTGAGAATGCAGATGGCTAGTTCAAGCTCTGGGTGCATCTAGTCCTCCTGAATGTTGCCTGTTATCGGGTCATTAAAGCGGAAAGCGGTTATCGCTTCACGCCTTCGTGGAGCAACGCCGCCAGCCGCTGCGGGTAGTCGGTGATCAATCCGGCGGCACCGGCAGCGCTGAACCGTCGCATCTGGCTCTCTTCGTTGACCACGAAAAGATTGACCGCAATGCCTTGCTGGCTGACCGCCCGGATTTGCCGCTCGTCAATCAGGGTGCTGCGGGCATTGTAGCTCTTGAACTCCAGCTTGCCCCAGTCAAGGGGCTCCTGCTCCGAATAGCCGATCAGAGCTTGGATTTTGATCTGAGGCCGGCGGGCGTGCAGCTCGCGCAGCCACTCATGCACGAACGATGAGATAACTATCTGGTCGGTCAGGCCCAATTCATCTATCAAGGTCAGCACCCGCTCGACTAGCGGAAAGCTCTGCAGGGGAGCCGGCAGTTGCTTCAGCTCGACATTGACGCGATAATCGCGCTCACGGGTGAAGATGAGCGCCTCCCGTAAGCTGGGAATGGGCTCGCCGTGATAGGCCTCTTGCTCGGCGAGGCTCACCTGCCCGGCAGCGATCTCGCCGAAGGGATCTGCATTCACAAACCAACTGCCGGCATCGAGGGTGCGCAGCTCGGCCAGGGTAAAAGCGGTAAAATACCAGGGAGCGCGATCGGGAAAGCGTTTTTGTGCGTCGGTAGTGCGCGCCAGCGAATCGTCGTGGAACAGTATGAGCTGGCCGTCGGCGCTCACTCCTATGTCCGTTTCCCACAGGTCTGCACCCACTTCCTGGGCCTTGGCGGCAGCGACTAAGGTGTTTTCGGGGGCCAAGCTGCGCGCCCCCCGATGGGCAATATTGATCACCCTGAGCCTTCCCCTTTCCTGATCCAACCTGCCCCCTCAGACGAGCGAGAGCTCAACTCCAAGCTCAGCCAGCAGTTTTTTGTATTCGGGCTCGACTCCCTCGTCGCTGATGATCAGATCCACATCCCGGAGCTCGGCAATCCTCCCGTGGGCCACCTTGCCGAACTTGCTATGGTCGGCGACGATGACCGTCTTGCTCCCGGCCCGCATGATCTCTTGTACCGTCTCGGCTTCGTTCAAGGAAGGAATCGTGATCCCTTGCTCGACAGATATCCCATCGGCTCCCAAGAGAACCAGATCGAAGTAGACCCCCTCCAGGGCACGCTTGGCCAATGGCCCGACCATCGCATAGGATTTCCAGCGCAGGTGGCCACCGATTACCGAGAGGTCCACTTGAGAGAGATCGGCGAGCTCGATGGCATGGGTCAGGGCATTGGTAAAAACCTTGAAAGGCTTCACCGGATCGAGGTGGCGCACGATCTCCATGGTGGTCGAGCCATTGCCGATGAAGATGGCCATGTTCTCCTCTATCAGCTCCGCCGCCGCCCACCCGATGCGCCGTTTCTCCTCGGTGCGCAGCGTGAGCTTCTCTTGATAGGAAGGTTCAAAGGCCAAACTGTCTCGGGTGACCGCGCCTCCATGAGTGCGGATGATCTCCCCTCGCTCGGCCAATTCTTGCAGGTCTTTACGGATGGTGATCTCGGAGACGGAGAAGAGCTTGCTCAGTTCTGAGGTCTTCACCGCTCCTTGTTTGCGAATCTGGTCCCTCACCAGCCTGCGCCGCTGCTCCCCCAGGAGTTGAGTCATTACGATTCGATTCCCTTTCTATCTTTTGCTTTCTTTTGTGAAGCAAATTATATCCCGGTGGCGACTGCCTGTCAAGACCGCGAATTGCCTCATCAAATAAGGCGTAATACAGAAAACATGGTGGCGTTAAGAAGAGCCGATATGGTAGACTGGGAGGGAGGTGATACCCATGCCCATCCACTTCTACAAACTTGGTGAACTCTTCAAACAACGGGCGGTGATCCAAAAGGAACGGACCCCCGCTTGGGCCATCGCTCTGGGCTTGGCTCTCTACGCTCAAGGCCTCAGCCTGCGCAGAACCGCCTTGACCTTGGCCCAACTGGGAGTCCGTGTCTCCCACGTGGCCGTATGGTACTGGATTCAGTCCTTTGCCGACAAGTGGTCTGTGTGGAACGGCCCCCTGCCTGAGCGCATCGTGGTTGATGAGACCCAGGTCAAACTGGGTGGGAGGCCCTGCTGTGGTATGATTATAACGGCCAGCCGGTCCCGGTAGACTCCGACCTACAGTTGTGATCGGTACTCTACTCTTCCCCCAAGCGCTCGCGCGCCTGAGCGGGCCAAAGGCCACTGTAAGGTGCGTAGTGCTTGCCCTTCTCGCCCAGCAGGACCACCACGTCGTCCCCGGCGGCGTCGCTCACGGCCACATCCAACTGTCCATCATGGTTGAAGTCCCCCACCACCGCCGCAAAGGGGGAATCTCCGGCCGCGAACTGGATGGGAGGGGCAAAGGTACCGTGCCCGTTGCCCAGCAGGATGGAAATATTATCATCATCCGCGTTGGTCACGATCAAGTCCTGATGCCCATCTCCGTTGACATCCCCTACCGCAACCCAGTGAGGCAACTTGCCCAGGTGAATGCCCCGTTCGTCATAAGGGAAGTCACCCTTCCCGTCGCCCAGTGAGATTGAGAGCAGATTGCTCCCCTCGTCGACCACCGCCAAATCCGGATGGTCGTCCTCGTTGAAGTCACCCACCGCGACTCCGGTGGGGTTCAACTTGGTCCTGAGCGTGTGAGTCGCGAACTGAAAAGGCTGATCTTCGCCCAGCAGGATGGACAGATTCGCCCCTCGTAGATTGGCTACCAGCAGATCCGGATGGCCATCTCCATTGACGTCGGAGGCACTGATGAAGTTGGGAAACTCACCTACGCTCAGGGTGGCCACGCGCTTAAAGTGAGCCTGGCCAACGTTCTGATAGAGCACCACGTCGTTCTGGTAGGAGCTGACTACCGCCAAGTCAGGTCGGCCATCGCCGTTGAAGTCCCCGACCGCAATGCCATTGGGAAAGGTGTCGGTGCGCAGCGTCGTGGCCAACTGAAAGCCCTTGGCCCCCCCGATTAGGATTGAGATTAGATCCTGATCGATGCTGGCCACGGCCAAGTCCGGATAGCCATCACCGTTGAAATCACCTACTGCTAGCCAGCCGGGTGAGCGCACCGTGGGGATGGTGTTAGCTCGAAATTTTCCCCCAGCTTCTCCATACAAGACGGTCAGAGTGCCATCGCGCATGTTGGACACAACCAAATCTGTGTAGCCATCCCGGTTGAAATCCCCCTCGACCAAGCTGGTGGGGGTATGCCCCACCTTGAACACCCGCTTGGTGAACCCCAAGACGGTAATCACCGTCTCCTGCTGAGCGCTCCGTCCCTGCGGAGTCTTCACCGTCAGCCGCACCGTATATATCCCGACCTGAGTGAACGTATGCTGCACCGTACTCCCGTGCGCCCGGCTGCCATCTCCGAACTCCCAGCTCATCTGCAAACCTGCTGAGCCGGCCGAGCCAGACCCCTCAAAGTCTACCTTGAGCGGGACGGCCCCGCTTTGCACCGAAGCAACCAACACCACCGTAGGAGCAGGCAAGCTCCTCTGGAAGATCAGATAATAACCGCTGAGCCCGATCAGCAGCGCCAGCACTACCAACACCATCAGGGTCAGCTTCTTCTTGACATGAAGCTTCATTTTTCCTCCGATAGCGCGAAACCGTGCATAAACTGCTCCTGGAGCAGCAAGAACAGGAGCAGCGGAGGCATGATGGCCATCACCGAACCGGCCATTACCATGCCCCACTGAATGGCTTCTTCCGGGCTACGCAAGAGCTTCAGGCCAATCTGGATAACCTGTTTATCGGGTGAACTTATGATCAGCAGCGGCCACAGGTATTGGTTCCACATATAGACAAACTCGATCACTGCCAGCGCCCCAATGGTGTTCCAGGACATCGGTATCAGTATCTTCATCAGAAAGCGCAACGGCCCCGCCCCGTCAATGCGCGCCGCGTCCACCAGCGAGTGCGGAATGGACATAAAATGCTGCCGAAAGAGAAAGGTGCCCGTGGCACTGGCCAGGAACGGCAGGATCAAGGCCCAGTAGGTGTTCCCTAGTTTGAGCGAAGCCGCCAGGTTGAACAGGGGTACGATGCGCACCGGCACCGGCATCATCAGCGTGACCAGGATGAAGAAGAAGACTGCGCCTTTCCAGGGGAATTCGAAGTAGACCAGCGCCAGCGCGGCCAGCAGGGCCAAGGCCGTTTTGCCCACCGTGACCACGAGCGAGATCCAGGTGCTGTTGAGCATCATGCGCCCCAGCCCCAGTTGCCAGGCGTGCTGAAAGTTTTGCACTAGGCCGGAGCCAGGAGCAATTCTAGGGGGATAGGTATAGGCTTCAGCGCGGGTCTGGGTGCTGCCCAAGAAGGCGTAGATCAAGGGCGCGGCCACCACCACCGTGCTGAGCAGCAGCGTCAGATGCACCAGCAGTATCCTCCACTTCAAGCGTTTAAGCATAATACACCCATTTTCGCTGGATTCTGAACTGAATCCAGGTTAGAATCACCATCATCACGAACAAGATGGCGGACTCTGCCGAGGCCAAGCCGGTCTCGAAATAGCGGAAACCGTCCTGATAGAGCCGATAGATCATGATATTGGTGGCGTTCACCGGCCCGCCAGCGGTCATGATGTCGATCATCCCGAAGGTTTCAAAGAAAACATAGACCAAATCGGTGATGACCAAAAAGAAAGTAGTAGGAGAGATCAGCGTGAAAGTCACCCGCCAAAAGCGTTGGAAGGCGTTGGCACCATCTATTGTAGCGGCTTCCAGCACCTGGCCGGGCACGTTTTGCAGCGCGGCCAGATAGAAGACGATATTATAGCCCAATTGCTTCCAAGCGGCGGTGAAGATCACCAATAGCAGCGCCAGCGTGGGGTTCCCAATCCAGTTAGGCTGTATGTTAAACAGGGTTCCCAGCGCGTAGTTGACCACTCCAGAATTAGGGCTAAAGATGTAAAGCCAGATGAGTCCGGCCACCGCCGGCGAGAGGGCATAGGGCCAGATGAGGGCCATGCGATAAATGCGTGCCCCCTTGATCTTCTTGTTGAGCAGCAGGGCCAGGCCCAATCCCCCGGACATGCTGAGCAACAACACCCCACCGCTGAAGATCAACGAGACCATCACGCTGTAGAGGTAATCTGGCGACTGGAACAAACTGAGATAGTTTCCGATCCCCACAAAAGTTTTTCTCAACCCAAAGAAAGCCACCTGATAGGTAGATAAGATAAACGTTTCAATTTGAGGGTAATACAGGAAGACGGTCAGAATCACAAAGGTGGGCAGCAGCAGGAAAAACGGCAGCAGACGCCCTTTGAATTTTGATGCCATCAGCTTATCTTTATCGTGAGCAAGCTAGTAGGCATATAGGTAAGACAAAGGGGAGAAACCCCATGGAGATCTCTCCCCTTCGCCCGATTTCCGGTTTTAGGCACAACCCGGATTATTGACGCCGATCGATTTTTGGTAGTCGCAGATGGCCTTATCGGCCTTAGTACCTATCGCTTTTAGCTCTGTATCCACGGCCTGCACCACCGGCATGCCGCCCTTGATGTCCGCTTCTAGCGACTCAAAGCCGTGTTCCACGATGGTGCGGACCTTCAAGAAAGCCCCTATCCTGGCCCCGTTGGTGGCCGAATTATCTTTGGTCTCGGTGAGTTGGTCCAGTGCGGTCTTCAGATTCGGCCGAGCCTTAAAGGTGCCCTGCGCTTGCAAGACGCTCAGGGCCTGGGTGGTCACCGGGAAGTAGCCCGACTGCTGGTGCCAGCGGATGGTTTGCGCCGTCTCCGACATCCAAACGGAGAAGGTGGCCGCGTCGCAGAGGTTCTGCGCGCCCTGCTTGGCCGGCAGCCAGAGCGCGGCGCCGCCGATGATCACCCCGTTGCGATTGTTATTATCGGGCACGGGCAGGAAGGCGGTCCCGACCTCGAAGCCGTTATTGAACGCGTCGCGCGCCAGGATGGTCACCTCTGAGGTCGAGGTGATCTCGATGGGATCCTGCTGGGCCAGGAAGAGGCGATCGGCTTCGTCCCAAGCCTCAAAGCCCGGATTGGTGTACAGCCCGTCCTTGACCAGGGTGCCCCACCAGTTGTAGAGCGTCTTGGCCGCCTTCGAGTCGAAGTTGAGGTGGGAGGGCCGGCCCTGCCGGCCGTTGCCGTTGTTGACCAGATCTTGCCCTTGCTCGGCGAACCATTCCTCCACGAACCAGGAGTGGTTAGGCCAGTTGATCACACCCTTATCGAACTGCCCGGTGGCCTTCAGCTTGTTGCCGATGTCAATGATGTCTTGGAAGGTAGGCTTCTCGGGCATGGTGATCCCGAATTTGTCAAAGATAGTCTTGTTATAGAATACGATGGGATTCGACGAATTCCAAGGGAACGAAGTCAGAGTCCCATCCTTAGCGCGGTAATAGTTCACGATGGCCGGGATGAAGTTGCTGGTGTTGAAACCTTCGAGCTCACCCAACTTCGCCTGGTCAATCGTGTTCAGCTGGCCCTTGGAGTTTAGGTCCTGCATACTGGCGATGCACTGCTTGACCACATTCCCGGCCAGCGCGAAGACGCCGCTATCCAGCACCTCCTGAGTTCCGACATCGAAGATTTGAGCGATGTTGGGGATTGCTTTGGTGTCCCCGGCCGCGGTGGCTTCGATCGTTTTTTGTAGATTGTCGCGATAGCTGCCGTTAAAGACCGCGGTCACTTCGATGTCAGGATGAGTCGCATTGAAATCGGCGACCATACGCTCGATAACCGGAATGCGGCTGCCCCCCATGGCATGGAAGAACTTGATCTGATTTGGCTTAGCTTGACCGGCCATCATCACCACGCTCCAGCTAAGCAACACCGCCAGAGCTACCACCCCTACTAACCATCTTTTGGACATCGTTACTCCTCCTTAAACTTAAAGAGACATTTAGGATCGGGCAAGCTCAACTGCACTGCTGGCATCCTGCCTATGATCGCCTTTTTCTAGTGATCACCTCCTGTTTTGTTTACAATCGTAAGCTTACGTTTACAATCGAAAGTATATCATGGACTTCTTCTTTTGTCAAGTGGCCAAATGGTTAACCCCCCTATCCCCAAATTATAGGCCTCGGCCCACTTGAAGTAGAGCGGCGCTGGGAAGGTCGCTCCGGCTGCGTTGAGCCACTTCTTAAGCATCGAACCTCTTCCTTTTGTTTGGAGTGGACGGACCGACCCGGGACCCGATGCCCCAGTTGCGGTCGTCTACATAGCCGTATATATCTATATGTGCTACTAGATATATACTTCATATAAATAGTATATAGCATTGGGGCCACTTTGTCAAGAGGCAGAGTTGTCCAAATACAAGATGAGCCTGAGCAACGAGGTGGCCTTCAGCCAGCGCGAGTCAAATCAGAGGGGGTGGAAGCGGGTCCACCAAGCGTTGCCTGGACAGAGCGCACTGGCTAGAATGACCTGGAGAGATGAGATCAGCTCATCAGGAGGCTAACCGATGGCAATCGAATTGGGACAGCGAGCACCGGATTTCACCGCCCCCTGCGGCGATGGCACCCAAGTCCAACAGTTTACCCTGAGCCAGGAGCTGGGCGATAAGAATATCGTCTTGGCCTTCTTTCCTCTGGCTTTCACCCCCGTTTGCACCGATGAACTCTGCGAATTCCGCGATCACCTGGCCCAGTTAGGCCAACTGGACGCCAAGGTGCTGGGGATCAGTGTGGATAGCCCCTTCACTCAAAACGCCTTTATCAAGGCCAATGGTTTGAGCTTCAAGCTGGTCTCCGACTTCAACAAGGAGATCATTGAGCAATACGGCGTAAAATATCAGGAGCTAGGTGGCCTGAAAGGCGTGGCCAAGCGCAGCATCTTCCTGCTGGATAAGCAGGGCACGGTGCGCTACAAGTGGATCAGTGAGGATGCGGGGGTGAAGCCCGCTCAGCAGGAGATCATCAAGGCTTTGGAGAGCATTCGCTAGGCTGAGCAGCGCGGAAGCGCTCTTCATGATAGAGGGCGTAGGCCAGCCCGAGAAAGATGACGAAAGCCAGGGAGCAGACGAGCTGCAAGCTGGGGAGGATGCCCCAATAGTCGGCCAGGCGACCCACGCCCACGACCAGCAGCCCGGCGGTGCCCCAGCCCAACCCCATCACGACTGCCGAGGCGGTGTTGGTGTTGGCCGGGGCGATCTCCTGAGCTTGGGCTAGGATCACCGGGCCGGATGATTGGAGAGCCATGCCGGCCAGTATCAGCAGCGCGAAGGAAAGCGGCCCGGTAGTGACGGTAAAGCCGAAGCTGAGCGGAAAGCCTAGCCCCAGGCCGATGACGATCAACAGCCTGCGACCCAGACGGTCGGAGAGATGACCGGCCAACAGGCCACCTACCGCTCCGGCAGCCAAGAAGCCCGAAAGGACCACGCTGCCCACCACATAGCCCAGTCCCTGACGCACCAACAGGATGATCAGAAAGGTCACAAAAGAGAGCATCACGGTGTGGCGGACCACCACCGTGCCCCAAAGCAACAGCAGCGGTCGCAACTGCCGGTGCTCCGGCCGGGCGGCGACGGCCGGAGCTGCCGCAGCGGAGCTGCCACGGCGCATCCAGGGATAGAGGCCGCTCACCACCATGATCAGGGGCAAGATGGCCCAATAGGTGCGGGAGAAGCCGAAATGGGCGATGAAGAGGGCCATCAGCAGTGGTCCCAGCGAGAAGCCCAGCGCCCCGGAGGCACTGAAAAACGAGAGCATCAGCCCGCGGCGACCGGTGGCCCAGCGACCGACGCGCGCGGCGGCCTGGGGGTGGAACATCGCCGTGCCGCTGGCGGCGATCAGCAGGGCTAGCAGCACCGGCTGATAGCTGGGCCAGAGCCCGATGCTGCTCATGAACAGACCGGTGAGCAACGGCCCTAGCGCCACGAAGTTCCAGCGGGAGAGGCGATCCCCCAGGTAGCCGAAGAGCAACTGGGAGAGGGAGCTACCGATGGTATACACCGAGGCCAGCAGGCCCACCAGGGTCAGGCTCAGGCCAAATTTGCCTTGGAGCAAGGGCAGAAAGGCCGGCAGAAAATTGGAGTAAGTATCATTGAGAAAATGGCTCAGTAAGAGGGGCAGAACGCTCGAGCGTCGGGGGCGCAGCAGCGGAGCTGCACCGGTCGGTCTAGCAGACAGGATGAATGATACCTCCCACGACTGAGATGGCCCCTATTGTACGAGATGAGTTGACTGAGCGCGAACGGTAGGCTCTGACTCATGACCCTGATTGGGTTTTCCGATGTCATTTCGCTAACCCAGGCAACTTGCTCCTTCTCACTGGAGAAGAAGGAGCTTTGCAAAACACCTTTCGGCCTGCTGGGCTACGCCAGTAGCGCACTTGCCACCGCTCCCAGCGCCAGCAACACCCCATAGGCCAACTCCACCTTCCCCGTGACCGCCAGAGCCCGATTGAGAGCACGGCCCTGGAGAGTGTAAAATTGCCGCAGTGCCTTTACCATCAGCGGTGCGGAGAGCCAAACGGCCAGAACCCCTAGCGGCGCCGCTCCGGCCAGCCAGAGGCCAATCGGCGTCAAATAGGGCAATCCCAGCAGCAGGGTGTACTCCACCTGTGTGCCCTGGCGACCTAGGCACACCGCCAGGGTGTGTTTGCCTGCTCGGCGGTCGTTCTCCAGGTCTCGGTAGTTATTCACCACCAGGATGGCCGCGGCCAGAGAGCCCATGAACGCCCCGGCCCACACGGCCAACGGGCTGAGTGCGCCCGTTTGCAGGTAGTAAGTACCTCCCACCGCAAACAGGCCAAAGAAAAGGAAGACAAACACCTCTCCTAGGTTGTGATACCCCAACGGGAACGGACCACCGGTGTAAGCCAGCGCAGCGACGACGGATGCCACACCAATGCCCAGAATCGGCCAACCTCCCACCCAGACCAGGTACAGCCCCAGCAAGGCAGTAGCACCGAAGACTACCCAGGTTCCACCCCAAACCTCCGCGGGCATCAGCCATCCCTCGGTCGTCACCCGAGGCGGACCTAATCGCTCGCCCATTTGATCTGCTCCCCGCTGGTAATCCTGCACATCGTTGACGAAATTCACCCCCACCTGCAACAGCAAGGCTACCACCAAGGTGACCAGCGCTACGAGCGGACGAAACTGCCCCTCCGCCAGAGCCAGCCCCCCTCCAACGAGCACAGGTGCCGCGGCGGCGGGCAAAGTCCAAGGGCGAGCGGCCAGTTTCCAAATTCCCCAGCGGCTCGAGGGGACTTCGTTGGTTGTAACTATAGTATGTTTCCTCCTAGAATTCACATAAGGTCTTCCCGCTTAATAGAGTTAACCCCTCAGTGGCTCAATGCACTCCGGCCTATCGTGGGCCGGCGAGTTGACCAGTGGCGATACCGCGTAGGCCTCCATCTCTTTCGCTGGATAGGGGCGCAGAACCTCCCTCAACTCTCGCTCGCTCCTGACCTGCGGGTCCAGCCAAAGCCCCTCGATCTCTTGGTGCACGATGACCGGCATACGGTTGTGAATGGGTCTCACCAGCTCGTTGGACTCCGTCGTGACGATCGAGCAGCTCTTGATCTCTCGACCCTCCGGCGAGCGCCACGACTCCCACAGACCGGCAAAGCCAAAGTGCCTCTTCGATTTGAGCTGGATGTACATCGGGACCTTGCCTCGCTCCGTCCGACGCCACTCGTAGAAGCCGTCGGCCAGGATCAGGCAGCGCCGCTCTCTGACGGCGGCACGGAAGCTGGGCTTCTCAAACAGGGTCTCAGCCCGCGCGTTGATCAGCCGATTGCCGATCGCGGGGTCCTTGGCCCAGGAGGGGATCAGCCCCCAGCGCAGCGAGGTCAGGTCTCGCTCTCCTCCCTGCAAAGCGATGACCGTCAAGACCGGTTGGGTAGGCATGATATTGTAGCGCGGTGTATACCCAGATTCAGGAAGTTCCTGGCGCAGCTCAAAACGATCCAAGATGGCGTCGAGGCTGCTGAAGAGCGCGAACCGTCCGCACATGAAAAGCTCCTTTCCCAGGTCACTCAGCCCTCGCCACAAGGCGAGTCTCTCCCTCAGGATAAAGCAGGACATCTGTAGTGGCAAACGCCCCCCAGGCCGCCGCAGCGGAAAATCCGGCAACTCCTGGGGCACCACCCTCAGGATCGGGCCAACTTGCACATCACCTCCAGCGTTGGATTGCGCTCCACCCGCTCGATGAAACCCACATAGGAGTACAGAGATCTGGAAATTCTTTGAGATTGACCTGTTGGTGGAAAGACGCTAGACTAATAAGTTACTAGGGCGGGTTAAATGCCGAGGGAGGGCAACGAACGATGGTATACTTTTACGAGCTGAAGCAAGGACGTTACGAGTGGGCCCAGAGCGTCTTGCTGGTCTCCAGCTTTCAGATCCCTCCTGAGGTCTTCCGGCGCTTGATCGAGGAGGCGATCGCCGAGACGCCCGGATGGCAGAAGGCCGGCTCGCGTTATCATCCGGACGTCACATATATCGCCAAGCGGCTGATCGAAAGCTCAGATTACGGCTTTAGGCGCGTCTGGCCCCGCCTGTCGGCGCAGTGCAAAACGGAACGCTGGAAGCTTGGCTTTGAGCTGATAACGTCCGACGAGGATGATCACAACAAGGAGGCGAGCTAAACCCTTGATTGACCTACGCAGTGACACGATCACCCAGCCCACCGAAGCCATGCGCCGGGCGATGACCCAGGCCAAGCTGGGCGATGATTATTACCGGGAAGACCCCACAGTCCGCCGCTTGGAAGCCCTATCGGCCGAGCTGCTAGGACAGGAGGCAGGTCTATTTGTCACCAGTGGCACGATGGGCAACCTGGTCTCGGTGCTCACCCACACCCGACGCGGCGAAGCGATCATAGTTGAGGCCAGCTCACATGTTTATCTGCATGAGAACGGTGGCCTGGCCGCGCTGGCCGGCGTGTTGCCCCGACCGGTCGTTGGAGTCAGGGGCGTAATGGCCCCTGAAGAGATCGAAGCGGCGCTCTTCGATGATGAACCCTTGCATTCGCGTAATCGCCTGATCTGCATAGAAAACACCCATAACGCTGCCGGCGGCACCTGCTGGAGCATGGCAGCACTGCGGGCGGCACGTGAGGTGGCCGACCGGCACAATCTGGCGATTCACGTGGATGGGGCCCGTATTTTCAATGCGGCGGTCGCTTTAGACCTCTCACCGGAGCGGTTAGCTGCCCCGGCCGATTCGCTCACCTTTTGTCTTTCCAAAGGACTGAGTTGTCCTTATGGCTCGCTGATCGTCGGCCCTCAAGATTTTATTGCCGAGGCCAGGCGCAATCGTCAGCTGGTCGGCGGCGGGGTGCGCCAGGCCGGAGTGATGGCTGCTGCAGGGATCATCGCCCTGGAGACGATGATTGAGCGCCTGGCCGAAGATCATCATCATGCGCAGCTATTGGCCGAAGGGCTGCTGGCACTAGGTCTAGAACTGGAACTGGAGAGCGTGCAGACCAACATGGTGTTCTGCCAGATGCCGGCCGGAAAATTAACTCCGGAAGAGTTGGTGCGACGGCTGGGCGAGCTGGGCGTGCAGATCAACCCGCCGCGCGGGGGGCGCATCCGGCTGGTGACCCACTATGGCATTACCGAAGACGATATTCGCCGGACGCTGCGCGCCGCCGAGCGAGCGCTCCCCTAAAGGAGACGGTTAAGATGAAAAAATATCGGGTGGCCGTAGTGGGCGCGACCGGCGCCGTGGGTCGAGAACTGCTGGGCATATTATCAGAAAGAGAGTTCCCGCTGTGCGAGTTAAGGCTCTTCGCCTCGGAGCGTTCCCGCGGGCAGACGGTGCGCTGGCGCGGCGAAGAGTACCGGCTGGAGACGCTGGAGGACCTGGATGTTTTTTCCGGAATAGATCTGGTATTCACCTGCACCGATACAGAGGTGAGCCGTCGCTTGGTGCCGCAGATCCGAGCGCGCGGGCCGCTGGTGATAGACGACAGCGCGGCCTTCCGCACAGAGCCACAGGTGCCGCTGGTGGTTCCCGAGGTCAATCCGGAAGTCGCCCGGAATCATCAGGGCCTGTTTGCCAACGCCAACTGTTCGACCATCCAACTGGTAGTGGCGCTCAAGCCGCTCTATGATGCGGCGGGGATTGTGCGGCTGGTGGTCTCAACCTATCAGGCCGTCTCAGGTACCGGAGCTCAGGCAATAGAAGAGCTGCGGGCTCAGACTGGTGAAGCCCTGGCCGGCCGAGCGCTGCAACCGCAGGTTTATCCCTATCCAATCGCCTTCAACCTGCTGCCGCAGATCGGCACTTTCGATGAACGAGGCGATTCGAGCGAGGAACGTAAGCTGGCGCAGGAGACGCGCAAGATTCTAGGAGATGACCGGATAGCCATCACGGCAACGACGGTGCGGGTGCCGGTCTTTCGCAGCCATTCCGAGGCGGTAAATATCGAGACTCAGGAGAAGCTGACGGCGGAGCAAGCGCGGGAGCTGCTGGCGCGTGCGCCGGGAATCAGCGTGCTGGATGAGCCCGATCGCGCTCTTTACCCGTTGCCTCTGGAAGCCAGGGGACGGGACGAGGTCTTTGTTGGCCGCATCCGCGAGGATCGCTCGATCAAGAACGGGCTCAACCTCTGGGTGGTATCGGACAATCTGCGCAAGGGCGCGGCACTCAACACCGTGCAGATTGGAGAGTTGCTGATCGAGCGGGGCTGGATGTGAACTATACTATCTGAGCAATATCAGCTCCCCGCCGAACGTGGCTTTAAATCATGAACATCCTCATCGCCCCTTGTGCTTTTAAGGGCAGCCTGAGCGCAGGAGAGGCTGCCCGTACGATCGCCGCCGGACTGCACGCCGCCGATCCCAATATTAAAACGCAGGAATGCCCGCTGGCCGATGGCGGCGAGGGGACCCTGACAATATTGCTCCGCGCCCTGGGCGGGCAAGAATTCACTACCGGCGTTCTAGATCCCCTGGGACGCGAGATCCAAGCGCGCTACGGCCTGCTAGACGCTGGCAGCACGGCCTTGATCGAAATAGCCCAAGCTGCCGGCCTGACATTGCTTAAGCCCCGTGAGCGCGATCCACTCAAGGCCAGCTCTTATGGCGTCGGTCAACTGATTAGCGCGGCTCTGGATCAGGGCGCGCGGCAGATCTGGATCGGCCTCGGTGGCAGCGCTACGGTGGATGGGGGAGCCGGGATGCTCCAGGCCTTGGGAGCCCGATTGCTCGATGCTCGTGGGGAAAATATCCCTAGGGGCGGCATGGCTCTGGCCCAATTGGTCAGACTGGAGCTGTCCGGCCTGGACCCCCGACTGCAAGACGCTGAATTGCTGGTGCTTTGCGATGTGCTGAGCCCGCTGTTGGGCCCCCGTGGAGCTCGGCTCTACATGGCCCAAAAAGGGGCTGATCCGGATATGTGCGAACGGTTGGAGCGCAATCTGAAGAGTTTCGCAGAGCTGGCCCAAAGGTCCACAGGGATTGACCTGCGCCGACTTCGAGGGGCCGGGGCAGCCGGCGGCTTGGGTGCAGCGCTGGCCCTGCTGGGGGGAAAGCTCGTCTCCGGGAGCCGGTTCATCATCGAGCGGCTCCGGGTGGCAGAGCAGGTGAAGGGCTGCGATCTGTTGATCGGCGGCGAGGGGCGTTTGGACGAGCAGACACTGGAGGGCAAAGCGGTTCTAGCCTTGGCCCGGCTGGCGAAAGCTCAGGATAAACCGTTGATGGTCCTCTGCGGCGAGCGTTCGGGGGAGCTGGCCCGGTTACATGAGGCGGGGATGACCGCGGCCTTCTCGATTGCGTCAGGTCCCGGCTGCGAAGCGGCAGCGCTGCAGCGAGCCGCTCAGCATCTCAAAGCGACTGCCGCCCAGCTCGCTCGGTTGATTGGCGCGTTGACTAAGAAATAGAGGCACGGCACGCCGCGCTCCTACTCGTTGGGACTATCCCGGTTCGTGCGACCTGCTCCAGTCGGATGGGTCGCTGAGAAAGTCCAGCACCTGCCCGACGTCGCCCTCGGCCAGCAGCCCCTGGGCCCGGCCCAGCTCCAGCAACTCATCCCAGTCGCAGAGGCTGAATAGCTTCAGTCCCTGCGCGGCCAGCGCCTGGCGGGCTGCCGCTAGCCCGGCCCGCCGCGAGCGGTACTCGAAGACACAAAGACAGTTTTCTACCAGCCCCTCGGCGGCTTCAATGCCCCGCTTGAAGCTCAGCTTGCTTCCCCCATCGGTGATCAGGTCCTCGACCAGCACCACCCGCTGGCCGGGGCTGAGCACTCCCTCGATCTGAGAGTTTTTCCCATGACCCTTAGGCTGCTTGCGCACATAGATCAGCGGCAGATCCAATTCGGCAGCCAGAAAAGCAGCGTAAGGTATGCCGGCCGTCTCGCCTCCGGCGATGACTTCGACCTGAGCTAGGCCGATCTTTTCCCGAACGATTTTGGCGAACTCTGCGGTGATCAGCCGCCGAATCTCGGGGAAGGAAATGAGCCGCCGGCAGTCCACGTAAACCGGCGAGAGCCTGCCCGAGGCCAGGCGAAAAGGCGGTTCAGTGCGGATGCAGACCGAACCGCTCTCCAGCAGGCTGCGGGCGATCGCTTTCATGGGTGAGTCGAAGTATAGCGGCTGAGAGGCCCGGCTGGCAATCGCCTGACGGTGAGATTGGTGCGTCTTAGATTAACCGGGGTGATTACCGATGATCCAGCTTACTGACTGTTACAATCAGAGATTCAGTAGATCACAATGAAGGCAGGAGCGCGATTGAAAACGGGGCGTGAGTTGCTGATAGTACCTCCAGAGAACATAAGCAAAGGAGGTCATGCTATGAGTACCCAACGCCCCGCAGTAAGGGTAACCCACCCGAGGGGACCGGGCAAGCAGACCGAGCCTGATCTGAGCGCTGCCCAAGTTCTCGACGGCGCCTTGGCCGCTTTGGCAGAGCACGTACAGCTGTCGCGTCCCCCCCAGGCCGACTACGGCCCTGCCGAGATCTTCTCCGTGCTGCTCTACGCCGCCGCCCATCGCACCACCATCGAACAAGGGTGTGCGGCCTTGGCAGAGGCGCCTCACCCTAACACTGTCCGCGGGGCCTTGGCCCTGGTGGAAGTGGCCGAGTTGGAAGACCAACTCAACGAAGCCTTGGCCTGCTCCCTCCCTCGAACTCTCGGCAAGCGGCCCCTGGAGGTCGCCGTTAATCTCAAGCTGATCCCCTACTACGGTAAAGCCCAGCCGGGCGAAGAGGAGTTCCTCCTCAAGGGGAAACCCAAGCAGGGGACGAGTACCTTCTTCGCTTACGCTAGCTTCTATCTGATCAAGAAGAACAAACGGTACACCCTGGCAGTGGTCGCGGTCCGCCGCAAGGAGGGAATGGTCGGTGTCCTGCGCCGGCTATGGCTCTACTGGCTCCAACTGGGATTCGAGTTGTGTTGTCTCTACCTCGACCGTGGGTTCTACGGAGTGGCGCTGCTGAGGTGGTTGATCGTGAAGGGTCTGTCCTTCGCGCTGGCGGCGCCTAAGCAGGGTAAGCAGGGCGGGATCAACGGGCTGATCGAGCGCCTGGGTCCAGGCGTTTGGCCTTACATACTGCGCAGCCCCAAGGCAGGATCGCTGGCCGTCGAGGTGGCGGTGGTGGGCAAATATCTCCAAGGGCGTTGGGGCAAGCGGGGACGGCAGCGCTATGCCTTCGTGATCCATCGTTTCCCCTTTGCGCTCTCGGCGTTGTGGGGGAAGTACCGCCGGCGGTTTGGGATCGAGAGCAGCCAGCGGGTGTGGGAACAGGCACGGGCGCGTACCGCGTCGCGGCGGGCCGGGCTGCGCTTGCTGCTGCTGGGGATCGCGGTGGTGTTGCACAACCTGTGGGTCTGGCTCAAGTGGGCAGTGGTCAGTTGGCCAGGGCGCGGGAGGGGCGGGCGAGAGGTGTGGTCCAAGGGATTGCGCTTTATGCGCCTGCTGCTCTTCTTGGCCCGGGCGATTGAGAGACGGTTGGGAACGGTGGAACTGCTCATCTTGCCTGTCAAAGTCACTTAAGGAGCTCATTGTGATCTACTGAAGCTGTCAATCAAAATAACAAGGCCATTTGCTCGTATTTCTTATTGGCTACCAGCTTTGTCTCGCTAACAACCTCGGGAGGTAGGGGCAACCTCTCTAATGCTCGTGGTTCTACTTTTATCGCGCCATTCCCATAAGATTTCCCTACGAGTGCTAAATTGACGATGGTCTGAGGGTGCTGTAGCACCTTGAAAAGTCTGTCTATAAAATCAGGGTTTGTGGAGTGTGGATATACGCAAAGGAATCCAGTCAATGGTAGTACACCTGCGTAGTTACGGATAAAACGTGCATTACGGCGACCCAGATAAGAAAATAGTATTGGAGGCACTTCTCGACTTTCCATTTTATACCATGGCCTCCTAGTAGAAATTAGCGATCTTTCATGTATGCCCATATCGATCCCTTGTCGCAAATACGCTTGAACCGCTGCCGGAAATTGTCCTAGCGGCCGTTTGTCCGGAGAGAAAAGCAAAGTGGGCCTACCAGCTTTCTTCAGCATGGCGAGAGTTTCTATTGTTATATCATTGCCTGGAACGTCACGAGTGCGCCCAATGGCGGGGATGAGGAATTCGTCGGGTATGCCAATAATCTTAGCCTGTTCTGTAGTCAAGAAGAAGAAATCATTGGCCCCAGTAGCAATGCCTCGTACTACCTTGGCAAATGTTCCCAAAGTTAGATCAAAGGAAACGCCTTCTACCGGTGGCCTTGAGAGACCGAAGCACAAAGCCTCTGACAGGCGGCGTTGATAGCTGATCAAATCGTCCCCCGCTTTGGTAAAATCTGAAAGTACCCACTCTCTCAATTGTTCAGTGTCTGGTTTTGTGCATCGAACCCAGAAAAAATCTCCTTGCGGTGTGGTATTTGCGATCATTAAAACCAGAGGGTTAGTGTCAACCCCAGGAAATGGAGTAGCTTCTGGAGTGAAGCTGACTACTGCCTCTAAGCAGTAATGAGCAGTAATCCATTTCCACAAGTCAGCCGCAAAGATACCTTCACAGGTATCAGCCGGGACAATAAAAGCCAGTCTGCCGTTGGCAGCTAACAACTGCAGGGCTCGAATGAGGAAAAAAATGTGCAGCCCAGCACGACCATCAAGCGGTTTGCCGATTAGTTTCATGCTCAGTGCTCTAAATTTCGCTTTTGTATGTCTTGACAGGCGGTGATGGCGTATATAAGGTGGATTAGCTACAATACCTTCATAAAGACTATCGGGTTTTTTAAGAACAAAATCTGTTATTTCTACATTAGCGAGATCATCCTTGCATAATCCGTTTGCCAACGCTTCTTCCAATGCTTGTGGGTCTATCTCTGTACCGGAAAGTGTGAGGGTTTTATGGCTCATACTTTGCAGCTTTTTCGCAGCCCGGAAAAATGCTCCAGCTCCTACTGCTGGATCAAACAAGTTCTGACAACCACCGGCAATCAGATACCCTACCATAGCTTCAGCCACCCAGTCAGGAGTCCAGAACTGCCCTGTCTCCCTAAGGGCCTCTCGCTCAGGCCCGGTATTGGGTAGCTTGTGATGAACAATTCTGGACATTAGCTACTTTTCCTAGAGGCTTCATGATCCAGGACAGCCAGAGCTTCCGAATGCATTGTGAAGCTCCCACCCTCAAACCTCACGTATGGCAGTATGTGTCCATTCTTATCCACTATATGAGCAGCCACCAAGTTTGGCTCTTCTTGGGACTCCCCCAGACGGTAAGCATAATGGTAATAGAACTTGTATATCACTTTCTCGGAGACAGCCCCACCAGGGGCCTGGAAAGTTTGTATTGTCGGCTCAATCTTCCCATTGTTAATTAGCTCTTGCGCTTTATCGAGTGATAACCCAAAAGCTAAGTCATAGAATGCGTGCCAGATGTGAATAGCAATACTTGTCTGTTTTTGCCAGACGAACAGGCGTTCACGGTCTTCTTCCTTGATAATTACCGTTGGCAGAACAGCATTCTTGGGAAAGCCAAGCTGCCCCCCTAGCCTTCGCATTGGTCGCAATTGCTCACCATAGGAGGGCATTTGCTTTGCTATCCACAAGCTATTCTCGCACTCCACAGCGAGTACTGCTCGCACAAGCAGCTCAGCCATCTCTTTCTCCGGCGTAAAAGGCAATTCTCTGACACCACCAAGATTGTCAACAGTATTGGTTATTATTTCTCTGTCTGAGTGCTTGAAAATAAGTATATCGGGACGTTTCAGGTCGCGCAAACCTGCCTGTTCCAGCCGCTCAAAGTAAAGCTCATGCTCCCGTATATTATCGCCGGGAGCCACGCTACTTGGGCCATACATCAGAGCATAGTATCGCCCTGTTTGGTTGATAGCCTGAATAAGCCGTTTCTCACTCCATGCGCCTTGAGACCAACGCATCAAAAAGTCGCTACCGCGTAGCCGACGGGGATTTAGTAGGAAATCTGACCATGGAACCGCTATTGGCTCCCTTAACTCGAACTCCAACTCTTCAGCAGATACACTGAGCAATTGATCGAACAACGAGAGGTGCTGCTTGCCAACCAGCTCTTTCTGTCGATGTCTCATAATATATTCTCTTGTAGTGATACATATTCTGCTACCCGTCTAGAGCTTAAGCACAGATATCGAGCTATCACTATGTAAGTTTACTCGAATAAACAGCCAGCTTGCAAACGCTAAACCAGCCTCGATTTCAGCGCGCGCAGGAGCGCGGTTGGGTGCAGTGCCTGGTTAGGTCAGCATACCACGTGAGTTTACAACACCTACTGCCTCAGAATATATCTTTTGCCCTTCAGCGTTTGCCCAAATCTACATATGTAGCCATTCATCTTTGTCCCAAAATTCGATACGACGTATTATTCTCACTCCAGGTACAGGATAAAGTAGCCTAACGACCTGAACTCGGCCACCGATATGTACCACAATACTTTTCTAGCCTTGGCTCTAACTTCTTTGCGACAGTCAGGATTGCGGCAGCATCTTCTTCACAAGCATACTTGAGCAAAGCAGTAGCAGATTTACTAAACTTTTTGATGTTCTGCAATTCGACCATAGACTCAGCCAAAAGTTTAAACG